>Ga0209536_100002536_pt1 | contig 29758 bp, 29 predicted proteins | sample DeeMarSeWOR28_12_FD_187461 | JGI IMG/M metagenome (GOLD analysis project Ga0209536, IMG submission 187461) | Marine sediment microbial communities from White Oak River estuary, North Carolina - WOR-2-8_12 (SPAdes) (version 2) | ecosystem: Environmental > Aquatic > Marine > Intertidal zone >...
TCTCCCGGGCCGGCACCGCCCTCCAGTCGGCCGGACGGAAGAACTGCTGCAAGTCGCCGCGCTTGGCGTATATCTCGGCCAGACGCTCACGGGCTTCGGTGGAATCCATGACGGTCTCAGCCCGTACCGCGCCGGACCAAGCTGAAAAGACCGCGGCGGCCATCAGCACGTACGCGATCAGTCTTATCTGTAAGGAATGGCGTGTCAGCAGGTATCCCATGACCGCTAATATATCCTCTTCAGCTCCACTCCGGTGTAATAATGCTTCAGTATCTGGTCCCAGGTAGCGCCGTCTGCCGCCCGCCCCACCGCATCCGAAGCGGCCATGCCGACACCATGTCCCCAAAGCGTCTTGCCCTGATCGTAAGGTGTCGGCACGGACACTAGCCAGGGGTGAGGCGTACTGCTCCAGACCTCGGTCCAGGCCCTGGTCCGCCCGTCGGAACGCGAAAAGTAGGGCGTGACCACGATATCGCCGTTGTATGTTACCACGGTGCCGCGGGTATCCTCCACCGCCTTGACGACATTAGGCCGGATCAGTTCGGAGACATACCCCTTGTACACCTGGTCGTTACCGGTGGTATCCAGGTCGAAGAACTCGTTCTTATGCTTGCCGCCGATGGAGACGACGAACAGCGCGTAGGTCCGGGCGGCGGTCACCAGTGCCTTCTGGAATTCCGGCGGCGAAGCGTTGGTGGTCTCGGCCAGGCCGCGCAGGTAATCCTCCATCGGCAGTTCCTCCACGACCCACAGCCGTCCCGTGTTCGAAGTATAGAAGATCTCGATCTTGCCGCGGAAACGGTTGAAGTTATACGAGGAGTCCCAGGCGGCCCGCCGTTCGTAACTGGTAATCTCAAAGACCGTCAATCCGTCCAGCGGCTCGAAATACAGGTACTTGGTCATCTGCCGCTGGAAGGTGCCGTTGCGGACCGTGTAGGTACGGGAAGCCAGATCGAAGGTCACGCCGGTCACACCGGACAGGGTCGTGACCGTATTGTCGGCGCTGTCCATCAAACGGTACGGTCCGGTGGCCGTCAGCGTGACCTGTCGGCTGATGTCATCCGGGCTGAAGAGGCCGATCCGGATATTCGGGCCACGCGGTCCGGAACGGCTGAATTCCTCGTCATAGGAGGAAGGTACCTGAGCCGGCACCTGACCCCTCATGACCTCGACCGGCAACTCCACCATACCTCCCTCGATGAACTGCTGGCCGGCCGTCAGTATGAAACGCGGGGTATAGCTGCCCGGATAGGCGGGAGCCCGTAACTTCACGGTGAAGAAGGCCAGTTGTCCCGGCAGGATCTCTTCAGTCGGCAGTCCGGTCACGGTCTCCTCCGTCCAGGAGGGGTGGCGGAAGGAATACGAATTGCCGGCCAGGGCGCGCAGGGTCACCGGTTCGCCGCCGCTGCGGCGCCAGACGGCATCACCGACGTTCTTGAATCCCACCCGGAAAGTCTGCTCGGTGTTCGCGTCCAACCTCATCTGCCGGTCGCTGACGATCATCTTGAGGGCATGAAAGCCCTGGGCCGCGGTCGGGACCGTATCCGATACCGACGGAGTCGATGGGACGGGCACCGTCTGGCGGGCCGGAGTCAGGATGACCGACGGTGAACCGACCTCGATCTCCACGGCGAACTCGCCGCCCGGCATCCAGAGCAGATCCTCCGCCGCCACATGAAAGGTCTCGAGGTAAGTACCGGCGGCGGCCGGTGCCCGCAGGGTAAAAGAGAACCAGCCGATGGAGCCTGGGGTTACGGAATCCTGCCTGACCCGCACCGGCTGGACCGACGACTGCCAGGACGGGTCGGCGAAAAGGCTCTTCCGGTACTTCGGTCCATGAGTATAGACGGAGATGTAATTCGGGCCGTCCCGATGCCATGTCCTGGTCCCCGTGTTCTTGAAGCCTATGGTGAAGACAGCCGCCTGCCCCGGCTCGAGCGTGATCCGATGACCTGACCTGATCATCTCAGAGGCGCTGAAGGCGGCCCCTTCGGCCGATGTCGCGCCCAGCAGGGCCACGACCGTCAGGACGACAACAAAAAGACCCGCCACTCTCTTCCGGGTCCTCCCGACCAGCGCACCGCAATCCTTGAGGAAGGCGGTACCGCTGCCTATACGGCTCATTTTGCGAACTGGATCAGGATACATGGGTTCGGTTTACTTTTGGTGTTTCCTACTCTAATTGTATCAATCGGGGACCTTGGGGTCAAAACGCCCGAACGTCCGGCTCATGCTATAATTCCGCTGCATCGATATGCCTCAAGACAGCTCACGCACCCGGGCCATCGCCGGGAATACCGCCGTCCAGGTAGCGGGCAAATTCGTCGGCACGCTCCTGGGCATCCTGACCGTCGGCGTGATGACGCGCCATCTCGGACAGTCCGGATACGGCCAGTTCACCACGGTCATGTCCTTTTTGCAGTTCTTCGGTATCCTGGTCGACTTCGGACTGACGCTGACCATGGTGAAGATGGTCTCGCTGCCCGACACCGACGAGTCGGAAGTGGCCTCCAACATCTTCACGCTCCGCCTCCTATCAGGTGCCGTGTTCTTCGGTGTCGCCCCGGCCGTGGCCCTGTTCCTGCCCTATCCGACCGTGGTGAAGGCCGGCATCGCCCTCGGCGCGCTCTCCTTCCTCGGCATCACCCTCTCGAGCGTCCTGGTCGGCATCTTCCAGAAACACCTGGCCATGCACCGGGCGGCGATCGCCGAAGTCGCCGGTCGGACCGTCCTCCTGCTGGGAGCCTTCCTGGCGGCGCGGGCTGGTGCCGGTCTGTTGTCCTTCATCGGCGTACTGGTCGCGGCCAATCTGATCCAATTCCTGCTGGTCTTCCTGTTCACCAGGTCGTTTACCCGGGTCGGGCTGGCCTTCGACACCGGCCTGTGGAAGCGCATCATCCGGGAGAGCTGGCCCATCGGCCTGGCTATCGCCTTCAATCTCGTCTATCTCAAGGGAGACATCATCATCCTCTCCCTGAGCCGTCCGGAAGCGGAGGTCGGGCTATACGGAGCCGCCTATAAGATACTGGATGTGGTGACAGTGATTCCCATGGTCTTCATGGGACTGGTCCTGCCGCTGATCACCGCTTCCTGGTCATCCGGAAACCGACGCGAGTACGGCCGGAGGCTCGGCCGGGCCTTCAGCTTCCTGTCGCTGCTGGCCCTCCCCCTGGTGTTCGGTACCCTCGCGGTATCGCGCGACCTGATGGCGCTGATCGCCGGGGAGTCCTTCGCCTCCTCCGGCACCTACCTGTCCATACTGATGCTCGGCGCGGCCATGGTCTTCTGGGGTGCCCTGTTCGGCCACGCCATCGTGGCTCAAGGACTACAGAGGAAGGTCATCCCCGCCTATGCCGCTGATGCCATCATATCGATACTGCTCTATATACTGCTGATCCCGCGGTTCGGTGCCGTGGCCGCCGCCTGGGTCACCGTGTTCTCGGAGGCGTTCATCGCCTGCTTCGCGGCCGCCATGGTGATCCGCACCTCGCGTCAGAGGCCTTCCCTCGACATATTCTCCAGATCCCTCCTGGCCAGCCTCGGCATGTTCGCCGTAGTGCTCTGGGCAGGACCCTGGCACGTCCTGATCCGGATAATGCTGGGTATCGCCTCGTACGGCGGCCTGCTGTTCCTGTTCCGCGGACTGACCCGGGACATGCTCCAGGACATCCTGCGGCGACCCCGCACCCCCTGAGACATGTTAGACCTGACCTACATCATACTTTTCATCTCCACGGCGCTCGCCTTTCTCTTGCTCTGCCTGATGAACCGGGCATTGGGCCTGGCCGTACTCTGCGCCCTGCTGCCGACCTATCTGCTGCGTCTCACCGTGCCGCTGCCCGGTACGGCAGGTTTCGTCCTCCCCACGACGCTTCTGGAAGTGCTGTTCCTCGAACTTTTCGTCTTCTGGTTCTTCACCCGACGGCGGTCCCGCCTCGAGAAACGTCTGCTCGGTCCCTGGATCTATCCGGCTACCCTGCTGCTGGTCGGCGCGACGATCGGCACCCTGATGGCGCCGGACATCCTGCCGGCGGCCGGCCTCTATCGGGCCTATTTCGTCGAACCGTTCCTCTTCTTCCTGGTATTCACGGATATCGTGCGAGGGAGGTCCGAACGGCGCCTGGTGCTCGGCGCCCTGGGGGCGACCGTGGCGGTGATCGGGGTGACGGCGATCTTCCAGAAACTGACCGGGTTCGGCATCCCCAACCCGCTCTGGCAGGCGGAAGAGACGCGGCGTGTGACCGGCTTCTTCGGCTTCCCTAACGCGCTCGGTCTGTTCAGCGCTCCGGTCACCGTGCTCATGGTCGGTTGGTCAGTGGCCCTGATCAGGTCAGAATCCCTCCTCCAGAGAACGCTGTCCCTCCTGCCGGCCCTGGCCGCCGCCTTGGGAATACTGGCCATCCTGTTCGCCGTGTCCGAAGGTGCAGCGGTCGGTCTGGCGGCCGGCCTGGCGCTGCTCGGCCTGCTGATGAGACCGACTAGACTGCTGACCGCCCTGCTACTGATTGCCGCCTCGGCCACGATCATCTTCCATCAGCCGACCCAGGATTACGTCTCCCTGATGTTCAGCCTGCGCGACGAATCGGGAGGGGTGCGCCGCATCGTCTGGGACGAATCGGTCGATATGCTGGCTGACCGGCCGATCTTCGGGGCCGGAATGTCCGCCTACCGCTCGACCTTGCCGCCTTATCATGAGGCCAGACATATCGAGATCTTCATGTACCCCCATAACTTCGGACTCAATTTCTGGAGCGAGACCGGCCTCATCGGACTCCTGGGGTTCATCTGGTTGGCGATCCTGTTCCTCCTGACCAACTCCCGCATCCGCAGCTCCTTCCCTGACGAATGGCTGCCGACGGCCCTGATCGCCGCCATGATCGCCATCCTGGTCCACGGCATCGTCGATGTCCCCTATCTGAAGAACGATTTGGCGTTCCAGTTCTGGATACTGTTGGGTCTGACGGAAAGCATGCGGCGGCAATTTCTCGTACTGCAGGAAGAAGATGGGGACTGAGGCGGAATCAGGCCGGCCCGGAGCGGCATCTTTACCGGCCCGGCCTCCTGTGTTATTTTAGGGCGGTCGTAAACGAGGAGAGGTGCCTGAGCGGTCGAAAGGGACGGTCTCGAAAACCGTTGGGCCCGTCAGGGTCCCGTGGGTTCGAATCCCACCCTCTCCGCCATCATCGCAGGAATCCACCGATAGGTGGATTTTTGCGGTAACAGGACAAAAAAGGGGGTGGGTCGGAGGCAAGACGTTTTCGGAACCGTAGCCTAAGGTTCCCCTATCGGTCATGTCTGATATAATGTATTGGAGTTAATGGACCTCATAATATGCGGAAAATACTGATTCCCCTCATATCCTTATCGCTCATCCTGTCCGGCGCCGGCTGTCTCGGCGGCGGCGGCGTGCAGATCAAGCCGGTCAAGCTGGAGTACTGGCGGATCGATGACGGAGAGGAGGCCTTCGCCGAGGTGTTCGAGGCCTATACCAAACTCCATCCCAACATCGAGATAACCTATCGGATGTTCCGGGCTGAAGAATACGAGGAGAAGCTGCTGGAGGCCCTGGCCGAGGACCGCGGACCGGACCTGTTCAGCATCCCCAACGTCTGGGTGGCGAGCTGGCGGAACAAGCTGCAGCCCATGCCCGAAGAGACGGCGATACCGACCCAGATGGTCAACGAAAAGAAACAGATCGTCACGGTGATGCAGAAGAGCAAGACGCTGTCCAAACGGGAACTGCAGGACAATTTCGCCGAGGCGGTCGTCGATGACGTGCTCCTGATGAGCATCCCGGCCTCGCGTGATGAGCGGCCGGAAGAGAAGATCTGGGGGCTGCCGCTGTCACTCGATACGCTGGGCATGTTCTACAACAAGGAGCTGCTGCGTAAGGCCGACATCGAGGAGCCGCCGTCCACTTGGCAGGAATTCCAGGAATACGCCAAGGTGCTGACGGTGAAAGACGAGGCGGGGACGATCGTCCAGTCGGGCGGAGCCATCGGCCTGGCCAGCAACATCCGGTACCGTACGGAGCTCATCACGGCGATCATGATGCAGAATGGTGCGGAGATGACCGACAGCAACGGCTTCGCCGCCTTCCATAAGTTCACCCTGGAATCGCAGGGCCGGGCCTATCCGCCGGGAGTCGAGGCGCTCATCTTCTACCAGAGTTTCGCCCTGGATCACGCGCCCAACTACTCATGGGACGATTACCTGCCGGCCTCTCTCGACGCCTTCGTGGCCGGCAAAACCGCCTTCTACTTCGGTTTCCCGGGTGACGCCGTCAAGATAGTCGAGCGGGCGCCGCGACTCGACTTCGGCATGGCCGGCCTGCCGCAGGTCAGTCCGACCAAGAAGAGGAACGTGACCCTCTATCCGGTCGAGGTGGTCTCGAAGAAGACGGCCTATCCGGCTGAGGCCTGGGACCTCATCCTGTTCCTGGCGCGCGAGGATAACGTCGTGTCTTTCCTGAACAACACCAAACGGCCCACCGCCCTGCGCTCCCTGATCAATGACCAGATCGCCGACCCGGACGTCAAACCGTTCGTGGAGCAGCTGCTCACCGCCGAATCCTGGTATCACGGTTCCGACTGGCAGAAGGTCGACGAGGCCTTCGGTATCATGCTGGAGACCTATCCGACGGAACGCAAGCCCGATTACGGCTGGATCCTCACCGCCGCGGCCGGCGTGGTCAATAGCACGGTCAGATAGCCTGATGATGCGGCGGATGCCCTCGCTTAGCCGACTTCAAAGGTAATCCCAAATCGAATATAATTGCGTCATATGCGCATACGTTCAGCGGTCATCCCGGTAGCGGGCATGGGTACCAGATTCCTTCCCGCCACCAAGGCACAACCCAAAGAGATGCTCACGCTGGTCGACAAGCCGGTCATCCAGTACATCGTGGAGGAGGCGGTCGCCGCGGGAATCGAACAGATAATCTTCGTCACCAGTCAGACCAAGCGGGCCATCGAGGACCATTTCGACCGGAACTTCGAACTGGAGTTCCGGTTGCGGCAGAAACGCAAATATGAGGCGCTGCAGGAGGTGACGAAACTCTCCGACCTGGCCTCCTTCGTCTATATCCGCCAGAAGGACCCGAAAGGTGACGGGCACGCCATCATGCTGGCCAAGGACCTGGTCGGCAAGGAGCCTTGTGCCGTCTTCTACGGCGATGACGTGGTCGATTCCAAGGTCCCCTGCATCGCCCAGCTCATGAGGCTATACCACAAGTACCAGGATCCGGTGATCGCCGTGGAGCGGGTGCCCAAGAAGGACATCTCCAAGTACGGGGTGATCAAGGGCGTCAAGACCGAAAAACGGACCTATGAGATAATGGACCTGGTGGAGAAGCCGTCTCCGGCCAAGGCCCCGTCGAACCTGGCGATCATCGGCCGCTACATCATCACGCCGGAGGTCTTCTCGGCGCTGGAACGGGCCGAGCCTTCACCTGACGGGGAGATCCGGCTGATTGACGCCTTCCGGGCGCTCAAGGGTCAACGCTCGATCTACGCCTGCGAATTCGAGGGGAACCGCTACGACTGCGGCAGCAAACTGGGCTTCCTGGCCGCCTCGGTCGATTTCGGACTCAAACACAAGGAGGTCAACCGGAACCGGGAGTTCAGCAGGTTCCTCAAATCGAAAAGATGACTGTTTGATCCACGACTATGACAGAGAACGGACAAGCGAGATTTCACGAAGCGTCGCGGACCCGACGACGGAACACGGGACTCTTGCTGCTCCTGACGGTCGTCGTCACCGTCACCTTGGCCGGTTTCGGCTGCAAAACGGTCAGCAAGGAGGTGGTCGAGCGCTCCAAACCGATCTCCCTGAAATACTGGCGGGTCTTCGACGGCGACGACACATTCTCCGACATCATCCTGGCCTATAACGCGCTGCACCCGAACATCACCATCCAGTACCGCAAGCTGCTCTTCGAGGAATACGAACGGGAGCTGCTCAACGCCATCGCCGAAGATCGCGGTCCGGATATCTTCAGCCTCCATCACACCAAACTGCCGGAGTGGCAGGAACGCCTGCTGCCGGTAGCGCCGGTCCTCTCCGTGCCTTTCCGCGAGATCCAGGGGACGATCAAGAAAGAGGCGGTGACCGTCATCCGGAACGTCCCGGGGATGTCCGTGAGGCAGCTGGCCAACGACTTTATCGACGTGGTGTCACAGGACGTGATCCTGCTTCAGGAACAGCAGGATCCGCGCGCCCCGATGGTCCCCCGGGTCTACGGACTGCCGCTGCACGTGGATACGCTGGTCCTCTACTATAACCGCGACATGCTCAACGCCGCCGGTATCGCCCAACCGCCGCGGCACTGGCGCGAATTCCAGGAACAGGTCAAGAAGATAACGCAGCTCGACGAGATCGGTACGATCATCCGGTCGGCTACGGCACTGGGCACGGCCGACAACGTGGAACGGTCGGCCGACATCCTGGCCCTGCTCATGATGCAGAACGGCGCCCAGATGTCCGACGCGGATGGCATGGCCACCTTCGACCGGACACCGGCGGAACTGGCCGGCCGCCCACTGCCTCCGGCCGCCGAGGCGCTGATCTTCTACTCCGACTTCGCCAACCCGGAGAAGGAGGTCTACACCTGGAACGACAAGATGCCCAACTCCTTCGACACCTTCGTCGACGGGCAGACCGCCTTCTTCTTCGGCTATTCCTATCACCTGCCACTGCTCCGGCTCTACAACCCGGCGCTCAACTTCAGCACGACCGCCTTCCCGCAGATCGAAGGCAACGAGCCGGTCAACAACGCCAACTACTGGGTCGAAGTGGTCTCGGAAAAGACGGAATACCCCAACGAGGCCTGGGACTTCGTGCAATTCGCCGCCAAAGCCGAGAACGCCCAGAAATACCTGGCCAAGACCGGCAAGCCGACTGCGTTGCGCAGCCTGATCAACAGTCAGCTCGAGAATATCGACCTGTCGGTCTTCGCCGCCCAGCTGCCCAACGCCCGCAGCTGGTATCGCGGCCATGACGCCGAGGCCATGGAGGACGCCTTCCTGACAATGATTGACCAGATGCTGGCCGGCGAGGAGGATCCGGCGCGGATCATCACTCTCGGCGCCACCAAAGTCAACCAGACCATAAGATGAAACCTATGACATACAAGAGTCGACGGAAGACGGTAGCGCTCCTCGGTTCGTTCCTGTTCTGCGGACTGCTCCTGGCCCTGCCGGTGGCCGCCCATGCCGGAGCGTTCCAGATCGTCCCGGAATGTGCCCTGGTCAAGACCAAGGAGGAGATACCGGACCTCAACTGCGTCCTGCAGACGTTCGACAACATCGCCAAGCTCATCCTGGGGGTGACCGGCAGCTTCGCCCTGCTGATGTTCGTCTACGGCGGCTTCATCATGCTGACTTCGGCCGGTTCGCAGGAGAAGGTCTCCAAGGGCAAGACGATCCTGACCAACGCGGTCATCGGCATCGTCATCATCATGACTGCCGGTTACCTGATCGACTACGGCGTCAAGAAGGTCACCGGCGGCACGGCCCAGCTCGCCGGATCATCCTGCTCGTCAGGGGACAATACAGGAGTGATGGTCGACCTGCCCAGCGGGCTGACCTGCGTGACCTCCTGTTCGCAGATAAGCGGTTACCAATGCCAGGACGTCGCCTCTCTCCAGAACAAGGAATGCGTCAGCGGCATCTGTCGCGGCGGCGGCTGCGAGTGCTGTAAGGTCGAAGGCGGCGGAGCCAAGGCCTGCCAAAGACAACAGGGCCAATAACCGTCCGCGGCGATAAATTTTGACTCTATGCATCAGAAGATAACAACGGGACGGCGTGGTCGGTCATCAATATCACGGCTCCTGCGAGGGACGGCCAGCTCGACAGTGATTACCCTGATCTCGGCCAGCGCGGCCTATGCTGCCGAGGATCCAAAAAAACATACGCTGACCAACCCGCTGGGCACGGAATCGATCCCGACGCTGGTCGGCCGGATAACCCAGATCTTCCTGGGAGTGGCCGGCTCCTTCGCCCTGCTGATGTTCGTCTATGGCGGCTTCGTCTGGCTCACCTCGGGAGGAAGTCCGGAACGGGTGGCCAAAGGCAAGAAGATCTTCACCTGGGCGACGATCGGTCTGATCATCATGTTCGGCGCCTATACCCTGGTGAGCCAGATATTTAAGACCCTCGAAGGTGCGGGATAATATGACTTGTTCAACCTCCTCAAGGACGGCCGGGACCGCCCTGAAGCGCATCGCCGCGATGTTGGCGATGCTGGTCGCCCTGACCGTGATCCCTTCGGTCCCGCTCCAGGCGGCCGCCGCCGATTACGCGCTCGGTCCGGTCCGTCTGGCCGGAGCGACCAATACCTCGGCGACCTACCGACCGGTCACCATCCAAAAGCCGCTCGGCTCGGACGTGACTGTCCCTAAGATAATCGGCCGGGTCGTCAGTACCTTATTGGGGCTGTCCGGGGTTGTGGGTATGGTCATGTTCATCTACGGCGGTTTCATGTGGATGACCTCGGCCGGCAATCAGGAGAAGATCACCAAAGCCAAGAATATCGTCATCTGGTCGGTGATAGGCCTGGTCATCGTCTTTTCCGCCTACGCTCTGGTCAATTTCGTACTAGAAGCGGCAATCGAAGCTCCTACCATAGACCTGTCGGACTGAGCGATTCCGCTTAAATATGTTTTGCTGTAAAATGGAGATATTCACAGCCATTGTGGATATCTTTATCCTAAATCCTGAAAGGAGGTGAGAATATGAAGAAAACCACACTTAAGAGGCTCGCTGTCGGTACCGTGACCTTCACCGCCGCGACCCTGCCGCTGCTCGCCGCAGCCCAGGTAGATCTCGGCCTCGAATACGCCACGACCATCGGCCTCGGGACCCGGGACGTCCGCGAGACGATCGGCGGAGTCATCCGCGCCTTCATGGGCCTGCTCGGTATCGTCGCCGTCGTCATCATCCTGCTCGGTGGCTTCAAATGGATGACTGCTGGCGGTAACGAAGAGAAAGTCAGCGAAGCCAAGAAACTGATCATCTCCGGCATCATCGGTCTGATCATCATCATGTCGGCCTACGCTATCGCGCAGTTCGTCGTCGGCGCCATCATCAACGGAACTTCCGCGTAGATAAGCTGCAAAGCTTTGCCCCGAACCCTCGCGGTCCGGGGACGTCCGGCAGGCCTTTCCGCCGTCCGTCCCTGGATCGCGAACCATAAACCGACACGGTATGACCCGGTCAGCCGCCGTTATCTTAAAACGATGCCGCACCACCGTTCTTTGCGCCGCTGGTGTTTTTTTGGCGATGGCCCCCCGAGGGGTCCTGGCCAGCGTCTGGATGGATACCGGACTGGAAGAAGCGGCCGAGGAGGCGGGACTCGAGGTCTACGAAGGGACGACGATCGGCAGCCGCATCGGCGAGATGATCGGACCGCTGCTCGGCCTGGTCGGCGTACTCTTCATGATCCTGGTGATCTATGCCGGTTTCCTCTGGATGACCGCCGGCGGCAACGAGGAGAGGGTGACCAAAGCCCGAAAGATCCTGGTCGGGGCGACGATCGGCGTGATCATCGTCTTCTCCGCCTACGCCATCACCGAATTCGTGCTATCGCAGGTGGTCAACGTAGAACGGACCTCAACGTAAACCGGACCAGATCGTTATGAAAAAGATTATCTATAGTCTCGCGACGAACCGCATGACGAGATCGATCGTGATCACGTCAGTCATCATACTGGTCATGGGCCTAACTCAGGCGACGAGCCTGGTCCCCGCGGCCAGCGGAGCCGATGTCTGGAGCGAACTGGACACGGCCACGAAATCGACGGGATTCTATGATGATCCGGCTACGAGCGATACGTTAGAGATGCGGATCGCCTCGATGATTCAAACCGCCCTCTCGGTCGTCGGCATCATCCTGCTCATCCTCATCATCTACGGAGGTTTTCTCTGGATGACGGCTGGCGGTAACGAGGAGAAGGTCGGCAAGGCCCGGAAGATACTCAAGAACGCGGTCATCGGTATATTGATAGTCTTCATGGCCTACGGTATCGCTGAATTCGTCGTATCGAGAGTCGAGACTTCCTCCGAGGTCGCGGAATAGCACAACATCACTTATGGAACGGACAAGAAACACCTGGAGTAAAGCGTTAGCCTTCACCAGGAACGCCAAAGGTAAAGTGGTGGCCCTGATCTCAACAACGGCCATCATCATACCTTGGCTGCAGGTCCATGCCGGCCGAGCTCTGGAAAACCTGCAGGATATCGGGGCCGCGGCCGAAATTGACACCGGCACCTCCGTCGAGACCACGATCGCCGATATCATCCGTTCGCTGCTGGCCATGCTCGGCATCGTCCTGGTGATCCTCATCATCTACGGGGGTTTCCTCTGGATGACCGCCGGCGGCAACGAGGAGCAGGTCAGCAAGGCCAAGAAGATCCTGCGTAACGCCGTGATCGGTATAGTGATTATCTTCCTTTCGGCGCTCATCACCGAATTCGTGCTGGAGAGGCTTCCTGGCGCTTAACGAACAAACATTATGACTGAGGCCTGTAGTCGTAAATCAACGAATCTCCTCAGGGTAACGCTAGTGGCCTGCCTGTCGTTGTTTCTGGCGTTCGGGACGTTCTCGGTCGCGCTGGCTGACGAGGAAGAGAACGGCGGCGATGCTAAGGGGGCCCTCGGCAGCTTTCAGGATTTCGCCGGCGATACCGGACTGACCACCAGCGAGCAGAGCGATACCCTGGCGTCGGTCATCGGCGACATGATCTATTGGAGCCTTTCCTTGGTCGGCATCGTCCTAGTGATCCTCATCATCTACGGCGGTTTCCTCTGGATGACCGCCGGCGGCAACGAGGAGCAGGTCACCAAGGCCAAAAGGATCATCAAGAACGCGGTCATCGGCGTGATCATCGCCATGCTGGCTTTCGCGATAGCGGAATTCGTCCTCGATATAGTGATACCTGTCACGGTGTGATAGGCATCAACTGTCGGCGTTCTCTTATGACTTATCTCAGAAAACTCCGCCTCCCCGTCATCATCCTGACCCTTCTGTTCGTCTCGACGGCGATCTTCACGGCTCCCGCCATCGCCGCCGACTCGACGAACCTGCGCGACGAGACTTTCGGACAGTTCGACGAACTCCGGGAAAGTGCCGGCATGGAAAGCGAAGACTATCTGCCGGAGATCATCGCCACCTACATCAAGTATGCCCTGACCTTGATGGGCTTCGTCCTGATCTGTCTTATCCTCTACGGGGGTTTCCTCTGGATGACCGCCGGCGGCAACGAGGAGCAGGTCAAGAAGGCCAAACGGACGATTATGAACGCTGTCATCGGACTAGTCATCATCATACTGGCCTACGGCATCACCGCCTTCGTCATCAACGCCATCACGGCGACGCACGAACCGTACCATACTGAGGGTTTCACTTGAGCCGACCGGATCATCGTGCAAATTGAAAAGGCCCGGACCACAAGCGTGGTACGGGCCTTTTCCGTTCTGGCGGCTGCGCCGACCCTCATCGGATCTTATACCGATCGATGAGGACCTTGTGTCGGCCCCGAGCGCCCCACAGGCGGGTGAACTTCCGGTCGAACGAGAACCGCTTGACCTCCTGGAGCACGCCGTAGCGATTCTGGAAGGCGATGCCGCGGAAGGTGTGGTGACCGGTGCCGGAGAGACACACGTAGACCGTCTCGCGCGGCGGCAGGTGCGGCAGGACCCCCTGGGCTCCCCGGACCGTCAGCTCCTCCCCGTCGAGGAACAGCTTCAGGTAATACCCGGTGAAGTTCTCGATCTCCAGGGACAGGATGCCTGAGCTGCAGCCCTGGGGTGGGGTGTGCATCCAGGCCCAGTGCTGGGGCGGACCCAGCGGACGGGGCTTGGCGGGCGGGGGCATGGTCGGCGCGAGGCGCCGGCCGGCGGGGTGACCGCGTTCCAGCACGGCCATCTTGGCCTTGAGTGCGCCGTTCTCGGTGCGCATCCGGGCGACCTCCTGCCGCAGCCCATCGAGCTCCGACGGGCCGCTGGCCTTGGTCCCGGCACATCCGGCCAGGAGAGCCAACGTCGCCAGTGACAGCAGTACCTTGTTCATCTCTTCCTCCTCTTGATCTTCGGATCCGTCAGGAACTTCGGATACCCGCGGGCGGTCAGTCGCCGTGCCGCTGGTGCCACTTCTTGTGCTTCTTGTGCATCCGGAGGCTGTCGTTGGCCCGACCGCGGACGTCCTCGACGTCCTTCTCGAGCTTGTCGACGCGCTTGTCCAGATCGCCGCCACCCGAGCCGTCGGCCGGGTTGACGGTCGCCGGCTGCACCGCCGGCGAAGGCATGACCCCGTTGTAGTAATAGTGAAAGTCGTTGCCGTAGCCCCCACCCAGGTACGGGTAGAGCATCCCGGCCTCGACCGCCGTCCGGTAAGTCTCCGCGTTGTAGGCGTCGACGTAAGCCCGGCTGGCCGCGTCCACCATCGCCACATCGCTCATGTCCGGATTGGTGCCGGACACGCTGTAGTTCTTCGGCGTCACCGAGAAACTGGTCGCACAGGCCCCGAGCGCGAGCGCCAGGACCGACATCAGGATCAGTCGGAAACCTTTCATCTTCTCCTCCTCGCGCCGCACAGGCGCAGAACGGTTTTCAAGTTTAAGGAACCTAACCTAACGTCATACTATAGCATACCTATCCGCCTTTGTCAAGGGTGCTAAGCTTATTTTTTTCGCTGAATCAAGCGAATTTCGACTCTGGATTCACCTTGATGAAGGCAGGCAAAAGGGCTCAGTAGCTTCTGGGCCGCCCTAATCCGATAAAAAACCCCCTCGCGCGACTGATGTCGTCGCGGAGGGGGTGAAAGACAGGCCGATCGACCGGTACCCGGATCAGAGGTCCGAGTACTTGTCGAGTTCCTGATAGACCTCATCCAGGGACGAGGACCCGCCGGTTGCCTTGGAACCGCGTGACCGGACCGGCCGCTCATCCTGGACCACCGGAGGCGGGGGCAGATGTGCCGTGCCGGACCGACCGCGCTTCCCCTTGGTCTGACCGCGCTGGGCCTGACCGGAGGCACCGGGCCGATCCTTGTCGGACTCCGGCGGATTCCAGTAGTTACCGGCCCGCAGGCGGGAGATCTTCTCCTCGTTCTCCTTGAACTCCAGCTGCTCCGCCAGCGAACAGAACTTACCTTGGCACAGTTCGACGGCCCGCTCGCGGATCTTGTTCTGGCGTTTCAGGAGCTGGTCCAGCAGCTTGACGTCGAGCTCGTGGGCCCGGGAATCCTGTTCCCGGGTCACGCCCGCGATCATCTGCCGGCGCTCGCTCCAGGAGTCGGCGCTGCCGAAGCCTTCGTCCAGGGTGGCCTGGATAGTGGCGGAGAGGCCCGGCGACAGCATCACGAACGTGGCACCGACGAAGATCACCAGGACCAGACCGGCCGCGATACGACGCGCCCATATCCCGTCGAACCAGCGGCTCGACAGGATGGCCGCGAAGATCATGAGGCAGGTCACCGCCACCACGAAGGCGTAGACGTTGCGCCAGACCGGGATGACCATGGCATAGAGACAGACCATGGCCGCCCAGGCGGTGATGCCCCTCATCCAGCGCAGGAACTGGTTGGCCCGATCGAGCTCCAGCTGCGGGATACGGTCCCAGACCGCTCCCGCCCCCATGGAGACGAAGGCCACCAGGTGCGTCAGCACTACCGCCTTCACCCAGAAGAGGGCGAAGAGCACCACGCTGATCAGGCAGCCGAAGGCGATGGTCAGCCGTCCGGCATGCACCACCGCCGGGTTGGCCAGATGCTCGCCGATGGCACCGACGATGATGCCGATGACGAGCGCGGCCACCGGGAAACCGCAGGCCAGATAGAGCACGCGCAGGCCGTGATGCAGCCGCTCGTGACTCCAGTCATAGGTCTCCCCGGACAGGTCCTTGATCTCCTTGCCAAGGACCAAAGCGATAAGCTTGAACAGGTTCATCTCTTGTCTCCTTCCTTCAGTCCTTGGTCCTACCAGGGCTTGAGCATCTCGACGAGCGACCAGCCGACCTTCTTCTTCGGCCGGCGCTCCCGCGGCTTGTTCCAGTCCTCGATGCGCTGACGCACCTCAGGCTCGAGCGAGGCGTCGAATTCACGATACCTCTGCCACATGGTGACGAGCATCTCCTTGGTGCCGCGGCAGCCCGCCTTGATCGCCGAACCCAGGGCGGCCAGGAAGGCCTTGATGCCGTTGGACGCGGCGTTGCGGTTACGCAGCAGCGGCAGCACGTGCAGACGCATCTTCGGATCGAGCGCCATCAGTCCGTCGAACTCCTCGAGGGAGTCGAGTTCCTGGAGCGCTTCCATCACCTCGTCGACCTGCTCGGCCGGGAGCCGCTTCAGCCACTTCTTGAACTCCTTGCGCTTCTCCTCGTCCACCAGGCCGAGGACATCGAGCGGCGAGGAGTTCTTCCGCAGCTTCGGCTTCTCCTTCTTGGGCTTGGTCTCGTGCTCGAGCTTCGCCCGGATGTGGCCGTGACAGCACGGCGACGGCTGGAGACCCTGCTCGAGGGCGGCCCCGAGCTTGGCCTCGGTCTTCTGCCGCCGGTTGAGAGGTCCGAGCCGGACGCAGTCGGGCAGGTGGAAGTGACCGAGCGGATCGACCACCACGGCCATGTCCGCCGCGTCCTTGATCGCCTCGTCGACGACATGATCGATCATGTCGTCGCTGAGCTCCACGCCGGACTCATGCATCTCCTTGATCGCGTCGCCGGCCCTCTTGAAGGCCTCCGACCCCAAAGTCTGGATGTAGAAGGCGACGTTGTCGCTCACCGGCAGGAGATCGGCCAGCGTGTCGCTGGCCATCCCGCCGATGCCCGGCAGGATAGCGTACAGGAGCTGGACCATCTCCGGGGTCATCCGGTCGATGGCCCTGGAACACGTCCTGGTGCCCAACACGCGATCCACCACCCTCACCACGGCTCGTTCCATGTACGGATGGAGCGTCTTTCCCACGGTATCACCGATACTCTGGTCTGCCATTTTCTCCTCCTCTTGGAGAACCGGAAAAACCGGCATGATTCATGTTTAAAGACCCGACGATGGCTACCGCGAAGTGCGGCTCATCGCGTCACGGAAACTCCGTAACGACCAACTATAGCATATACGGCTATCTTTGTCAAGGGTCTGAGCGCACTAAATTTAGCTTCACTGAGCGAAATTGACGACATGACCAGACCCCGGAACAGGGCGATGGTCCAATCCCCGGACGGTTCCTGATATCATTAGGGCATATGAACCGGACACTGAGGGCTATCGCCCAGGTGATCATCAACCGTGACCGCTGGCTGCTCCTGGTCATGATGGTCGGATTCGTGCTGCTGTTCACCGGACTGAGCTGGTGGAAATACGCCATCTTCGCCTATGAAGGCCTCGATCTGGCGATCTTCAACCAGGTCTTCTGGAACACGCTGAACGGCCATTTCTTCGAACAGTCGATCCACCCCCACCTCTCGCTGGGTGACCATGCCGGGCTGATCATACCGGTCCTGCTGCCGTTCTACGGTCTCTGGCCCGGTCCGCGGATCCTGCTGCTGCTGCAGGCCCTGGCTTTGGCCCTGCCGGCCTGGCCCCTCTTCCTGATAGCCAAGCGTCGCATCGCCGGACACATGAATTCTCCGGGGCTCTTCCTGGGACTCACCCCGCTGATACTGGCCGCCTCCTGGCTGATCTATCCTGCCGTGCATAACGTCGCCATGTTCGAGTTCCACCTGCTGCCGTTCGCCCTGTTGCCGCTGTTCTTCGCCCTGCTGGCCTACGAACAGGGGCGGAAAAGCCGCTTCCTGCTTTTCGCGGCGATTGCCTTGCTGGTCAGGGAGGACGTGGGCCTGGTCGTAGCCGCGATTGGCCTGCTGGCCTGGATGGAACGGCGGACGCTGTGGTGGCGCCTGGTCCCGGCGGTCCTGGGGCTGGGCTGGTTCGCGGCGGCCCTGAGGCTGATATCCCATTTCGCCCCGGAGGGCGGCTACAAATTCCTGGTCTACTATTCCTGGCTCGGTGAGACTCCGGCCGAAATCGCCCTGAGCCCCTTCCTTAAACCCCTGACCATAATCCGGCACCTGCTGACCGTTCCCAACCTGGAGATGATCCTCGGTTTCGGCCTGCCGTTGCTCTTCCTGCCCTACCTGAAACCGAAACGGCTGGTCCTGCTCATCGGACCCCTGGCCCAGATACTGCTGGGCGCTCCCGGGGGCGGGGCCCTGATCCTGGAGACGCATTACGCCACCCTGTTCCTGCCGGCCATCTTCTTTGCCGCTTCGGAAGCGATCGTCTCCGTACCCAAGATGCTGACCGGACGTTCCCGGACACTGACCCTGCGGGAGATGCTCGGCGTAGTGATCGTCTGCTATGCCCTGGCCGGCATCTACAGCGCCCTGCTGCTGGGACCGGTCCTGCCGGCGGCCGCCCGCATCGCCGACCCCGCAGAAGACCGAATCCGGGCCCGGACCGCCGAACGGATGATCGAGCTGATTCCCTCGAGCTCTTCGGTGGCCGCCAGTTACGCGCTGTTGCCGCACCTCTCGTCACGCCGCAATCTCCATTCGCTGCACTACCTGTTCCTGGGCGTGACCCAATTCGCCACTCACGGATACCCTCCGCCTGACGGGCTCCGCTTCGTCGCCCTGGATACGCGCGACCTGATCACCTATCAGGCCCAGTTCCCCAAGACCTCTTGGGCCGCTCCCCATTACGCAGGCGGCTATGACCGGCTGGCCGCTGTCCTGGGTCAGGATATCTTCGGACAGGATACCTTCATGCTCTATGACCAGGCCGCTGAGGCGCCCCCGCAGGCACCGTTACCGCTTTCCCGGAACGCGCTCGCCTTCACTAACGGCATCAAGCTGCACTCTCCGGAGGTGACTCTGCTTCAGGATGAACCGACCGGCGATCCGCTGTTGCTGATCGCCGCGACCTGGTCGGCAGTACGCGAATCGGACAGGGAACCGGTCATGCGCCTGTCGATCCACGACCGGGACGGACAGACCGTACGGGAACGCCTGATGCCGCTCATGAACCTGCCTGTACCGACGGCCGGGCTCGCCGGAACGCCGCAGCGTCCGGTGATCAGGCTGCCGCTTTCCGGTCTGCCGCCCGGTGACTACGTCCCGCAGATCACGCTTCAGGAAATCGACGCCAAACTGGTACTCGATGGCATCCGCAGCCATCGGCTGCAGATCGATCGGACTAGGAATTTCGGCACGGTGACCTTACCCGCCTTCGTCCTGAAGTGATCCGACTCGGACATCTGACGATATAAAAAACGCCGGAGTCGTCCGGCGTCTTATGATCGTCCGGCAGTGCCGCCGACCGGGCAGATTCATTTTCGCTTCACGGCGACCGCCAGGAGCTCCCCCAAAAAGGGGTTGGCCAGATGTCTCTCCTGCCAAGAACGGGGCAGGACGCCGCACAATCCTGAAATGATGCGCCCACAGGGGCCGAAGACAGAGTATTTGCCGAGATAGTGCCGATAATAGGCCGGTGAGAACCATTTGCGGTTATTCTCCACCGACAGCAACCGTAAGCCGGTGCGGTCCAGCAGGTGCCTCAAGGACGCGGCGTCCCAATACATGACGTGTTCGTACTTGTATTGGAACCAATATCGGCCCATAAGCCGCCTGGTCCAGGAGGCGGCATTCGGCGTGATGATCAAGGCGACGCCCCCCGGCTTGAGTACCCGACTGACCTCGGCGGCCAGGGTAACGGGCTCGCTGACATGTTCCAGCACGTCAGTCAGACTGACCACATCGAACACGTCGTCACCGAACCCGGCCTCGGACAGCCGACCTCGGTGGACCCGTCCGGGAAAACGTTCTGCGGCCCGGTCGGCCGCATAGCCGGACGGCTCGACGCCGTAGACGTCGAAACCCAGCCCCGACGCGGCTTCGAGCAGGTATCCCGGACCCGTACCGACGTCCAGGAGTCTGCGGCCGTCGGCTGACGGCAACGCCGCTACCTCCATCAACCTCTGGAGCTGGCGCCGGAAAGTCGCCCGCTTGACGGTGGCGACGAGACCCTCCCGGTCTCCGGCGCTGCGGCCCCAGGTACCGTAATCGTCATCATAGAGATGACTGCGGTCTTCCCGGTAGTCCTCAAGGAACAGCAGGTTGCACCGACCGCACCTGAAGGCCGTATAGGACCGGTTCTGACGCCGATCGGCCTCTTGGGTGACGACCGGACAGTCAGCCCGACTTTCCGAACCACAGGCAGGACAACGCATAGCAGCCTGAACTTAACCCCTTCCCGTCCTTTTCTCAAGTCCGCGCAACTGCCAGATGACGGTGAAGAACTGCCAGACGTCCTTGCGGGTGAGCTTGGACCTGCCCCATTTCCGGTCACTGAAGACTATCGGTATCTCCACGACCCGGAATCCGAGACGCTCGCAATGGAAGAGCGTCTCTTCCTGGAAGGCGTAACTGCTGCCCCGGATGTCGCAGGTCAACAGCTCACGGATGACGGCCGAACGATAGCAGCGGAACCCGGAAGTGACATCAGCTGTCCGCAATCCGAGCGCCAATCTCGAGACCCACATGGCCCCCCGGCTCATCAGATGTCGGTGCCAGCCCCAGCCGATGATGGCGCCGCCGGCGACCCGCCTCGAACCGATGACGACGTCGGCGCCTGATTCCAGTTGCCGGTAGAAGGAAGGGAGGACGGCCGGATCGTGCGAACCGTCGGCATCCATCTCACAGACCGCATCATAACCGTGCCTCAAGGCGAACCTGAACCCGTCCAGATAAGCGCTCCCCAGACCGAGTTTCTCCGGACGGTGGAGTATCCGGACCCGATCGTCCAGCCTGGCCGCCAGGCTATCGACGATCCGACCGGTCCCGTCCGGCGAACCGTCATCGACCACCAGGACGGAAAAGGCCTCTCCCTGACTGAGGATGCCGCGGATCAACGACGCGATGTTCTCCCTCTCGTTATAGGTCGGGATGATGACCAGGATCTCCATAGATTCAGCGTCCTACATGATATATCTCGACTTCCCCCTCACCGTACACCTTATCGAAGGTCATGTCGTCATGAGACCAGTCTCCGGACAGACGCTCAGCCGGCCCCATGAAGACGTGAGTGATCCCGTGCCTGTCCAGGAACTCCCTGTTCCAGACCGGATCGGAACCGGAATAGAAACCGGCGATCTCCTGTTCCTTGCGGTCCAGATCGATCGTATTGACCCAGTGTCCGGCATAGACCCGACGCCCGGCCCAGCCGGCGATGAAGTTGCCGCTGTTCAACGAGGCCAGGAAAACGGCCTCCGGACCGGTTCGTGTCCTGATCCAGTCCAGGGCCGCGGTCGTATCGCTGTCGAAGAAGAAGGCCGGAGGGTTATTGGTCGAATAGGCCTGTAGGTTGCGCGCCACGGCCCCGAACGAAGATAACAGGAACACTAACATGACGAGTAGTGCGACCGAGGGGCCATAGATGAGACGGCGGCGGCGGGTCGACCAGGCGTCCCACAGGTACAGCAGAGCCGGTACCGACAGCATGACCAGAGGGAACTGGAGACCTTCCAGCAACCGCCGCTGGAAAGTCAGGGGCGCATAGACCAGGAGCGATTGCGTAACCAACCAGAACAGCAGGAAACGCCAGGCCTCACCCTCCCGATCCTCCTGCTGCCAGAGCTGCAGACCGGGTATCCAGAGCAGGCTCACCGCACCGAACCCCAACAGGAGATGCCAGACCGCCGGGGTCAGATTCAGGTTGGCCTCGACCAGCGCTTGGGCCTCCGGACCGTAATGTGTCAGGACGTAATGGTAGATCACCGACGGCACGGAGAGCGCCACGAAGATAGCATACCCGGACCAGCGGCGGCGTCCCCGACCGAAACCGTAGGACAGCAGATAGATCGCCGGGACGGCATAAAGCGTGATGGCATGGAACGGATGGAACTGGAACAGGATCAGGCCGGTGAGGCCGGCCGCCACCGCATGACGCAGGCGGCCGGAGCGCCACGAGACCATCAGCAGCAGCAGACAGAGCAGGAACAGCGCCCAAGAGGCGACGAAATGAGGACTGTATCCCATGGACAGGAAGGCGTTGGCCTCGCCGACCCACAGGTCGATGGGGAACTCATAGCGGTAACGGGTCGGTGCGTTGTCCCGGAAGAACGGCTCGGCCAGATAGCCCAATCCCGATCCCAGCATGAAGACGATGAAGGCGGTCATCCGGCGCCTGACGCTGCCGAACAGGAAGGTGATGAACAGGTAGGCGACGGCCGCCAGCAGGGGGATGAGCAGCAGGCGCGTCAGATGGAAGGCCGCCAGCGCCGAGATGCCGAACAAGGCGGCCAGCCGGCCTACCAGCAGCCAGAACAGGTTGAAGGTGGGCCGCAGGGTCTCGGTGGTGAAGCGATTCTCGAAAAGCCAGGCCCCTTCCCGGGCCTGGTCTATCTGAGAGAGATAGACGCCCATGTCCCCAGGGGACAGGAACTGGATGCCGTTGAACGTCTCACCCCGGACCGAACCCTGGTAGGCGCCCCAAAGCGGCGGCAACAGCGTCACGATGACGATCAGGGCCGTCAGCGCCGCCGCCACCCGCCTCTCCCGGACGGTTATCCTTCCGTAAATCTCCCTGAGAGTCATGTCAATTCGCGGCGCAACCTGACGACCTGCTTGAGGTACTCCCAGGCCACCTTAATGACGTTGACTTTGGATCTCCGGTCTCCCGCCGCCTGCTCCCGCCACCGGAGAGGTATCTCCTTGATGCCGAACCCGGCATGTTCCGCCCGCAAGACCAGTTCGGTATCGAAGAACCAGCGCGAGTCGCGCACTTCCGGCAGGACCTGGCGCACCACTTCGGCCGAGACCGCCTTGAAGCCGCAGGCGGCATCGCTTACGGCGGTACGGAAGACCAGCCGCAACAGCTGCCGATAGCACCAGGACAGGAAGAGACGGCCCCGACTGCGCTCGACCTCAGCACCGGACCGACGCCGCGACCCCAAGGCCAAGGCCGCACCACCGGCCACCGCTTCCGTCAACGGCCGCAAGGCCGCCAGGTCGGTGGACAGGTCGATATCCATGAAAGCGTAGATGTCGGCCTCGGCCGTTTCCCAAGCGCGACGTATCGCCAAACCCTTGCCCCGCCCGGCGACCTCCAGATAGACGACCTCCGGATGCAGTTCGGCCAGCCCTCGACCGAGCTCCGGGGTCCGGTCATCAGAGCCGTTGTCGGCTATGATCACGGTCGTATCGAAATCGGCCAGATCCGAACGGAGACGGTCCACCAGACGTCCGACTGACCGTTCCAGCACGCCCGCCTCATTCAACACCGGCAAGGCTATCGACAGTCGCGTCTCACGGTATCTCATAGATCCAGGCGTCCTCGTCCTCGTAGGTCAGGACCAATGCCCCGTCCCGCTCGGCGAGCGACTTCATCTCCTCATGGTCCTTGCCGATGAGCAGCACCCGGGAACCGAAGTCATCCCGGAGGGAACCGCTGACCGACCCGTCATATTCCCCCAAGGTCAGGGCACGCCACCGCCCGTACTTCAACGGGTTGCGCCTATACAGGAAGGTCGGATCCAGGCCGGCCACGTAGCTGTACCGGTCGTCACGGAAGAAAAGCATCGGGAAGTCATCCCAGTCGCTGTGGACGATGACCGAACCTTCCGGGACATTCTCGGAAACCCACTGTACCGCGGACCCGTAGTGTCCCCAAGGAACTCCTGCGCCGAGGAAATACTTGACCAGATAGACCTGTTTCAACGCCAGGACGGGCAGGACGGAGAGCAGGAAGACCGTCAGGGATAGGGCGACGACCTTGCTGGAGAAGAGGGAGGAGAACCGCTGCCGCAGACGGACCAAGTCGAGGTGGGGCCATAGCATGCCGAAACAGGACGCGGTGAACAGAATCAGGACGGGGATGAGATATTCCACATGGCGCCGGCTCCCCGCGGTCATGAACAGCAGCGCGGCCGAGGTCAGACAGAGCCCGATGGCGTCGACGATCTCGGATTCGGCGATCCGGACACGCGACGGCTGCCGGATCACGTCATCCCACAGCAGGGCGAATAGGGCGATCAGGATGACGATGCCGAGCGCCAGGAACGGGCCGCCGTTCTCGCCGAACAGACCGCTGAAATAGTAAGGATACCACTCGCTGCCCACGGCGATCGTCTCGCCGTAACCGATCAGGCCCACCTGCACGATCTGTTCCCAGTAGAAGGAAAGGTTGCCGGGAAAATAAGGATTGATGACGAGTCCGGCCAGACAGCCGGCCAGTGTCGCGGCCAGGGCCTTGGACTCCCACAGGGTGACGGTCCGCCGCCGTTCCGCAGCCCGCTCCGTGACCGCCCTAGTCAGGATACGGGCCGCCAACCAGCACGACACCATCAGCGGCAGCAGGGGCCAGCCGCCGTGTGTCCAGACATAGACCCAACCGATGGCGAAGAGCCACCCCAAGTGACGCCGCTTCAGGGCGACTACCGCCGACAGCAGCAGGATGATGGCGAGCGGACCGGCCTTGGCCAGATTCAGCCGCACCAGAAATCCTCCGGATGTCATGAGCAGCAGGGTGAAGACCCAGGCGTGACTCACTCGCATCATCCGCAACACGCCAAGGAAGACGGTCACGGCGGCGGCGGCAAAAAGGATCGCGGCCAGCTTGATGCCCCACAGGGGACCGAACAGCGCCACGAACGGCATCAGGAGCACGTGATAGAACAGATGATGGTCGGCAAAAGCCTCGGTCAGAGTGGTGAAGGGCAGCCAGGAGAAGGTCATGACCGGACCGCTCTCGAGCATCAATGAGGCCATCTTGGCGTGATAGAAAGAGTCAGGATCGGCGAATGAGGACTGGCCCTGCAGGAAAGCACAGACCGCCGCGGCTGACAGGAATACGACCGCGTAGGCCGCGATCGATCGTCTCATAGCCGTCTTGTTTTGCCCTTTCTTGAGCATAAATGAAGTATATATGCCGCTGCCTGGCGGCACAAACCGACAGGAACTGGGGGGCTTACTGTGTCACGCAGCGAGGCCTAAGACGTTTGACGGAACGGCTTTTTTGCCTTAAAATTAAAGAATGACCCACTTGAATCGCGACAAAAAACTGGGGCTGACCCTGTCTATAGCGGTGTTGGTGCTGCTGGCGGCCGCGGCCAGCTGGGCCTGGGCCTATCGCCAGGATCTCAGATGGGAATTGGCCAAACTGCAGCAAGAACCGCTGCCCGAACCCCTGACCAAGGAGGAGTTCCGGGAATCGGGATATGCCGGAACGATACAGACCGAACCGGCGGCGGCCAGCGACGCGACCGGTCCGGCTGTTGATCCGGTCGGTCCTACAGATATCGTGCCGGAAATCGCGGCCGGAGGGGAGCCGGAAACCCCAACGGAAATCGGCGGCGACATCCCGGCAGTCACCACGGATGAGACTGATGACCCCATAGATACTACCGACCCCGCCGGCCGGGCTTTACCGCCCGAAATCAACCTCGAAGTACCTTTCGTCCTGCAGGCCCCGTTCGCCGTCTGGGACGCGGTCGACGAGGATGCCTGTGAAGAGGCTTCCATGATCATGATCCAAGCCTTCCTCGAAGGACAGACGACGGTCTCCCGGGAGGAGATGCGTCGACGCATCGACGAGATCGTGGAATACCAGATGAGCACGCTCGGTTACTTCGAGAGTACGGACGCGGAACAGACGGCCGCCATCATGAGGGAATTCCTCGGTATAGGGAAGGTCTCGGTCATCGCCATCAGTTCGATCGACGACATCAGACGCCAGCTGGCGCGAGGTCTTCCCGTGATACTCCCGGCCCACGGCAAATCGCTGCATAACCCGTATTTCCGGGGCGGCGGTCCCGAATACCACATGTTGGTGGCCAAAGGATATACCGGAACCAAGATAATCACCCATGATCCGGGCACGAAACGCGGCGAGGATTACCTCTATGACCTCGACACGCTCTGGGCGGCGATCCACGATTGGAACGGCGGTGATGTCCCGGCCGGCCAAAAGGTGATGATAGTCGCCGAATGACCCGTCGTCCGACGTCAAAAACCTGAAAGACGCGCCCCCGGGGCGCGCCTTCTTGTCATGCGTCCGATATCTCCTTAGCCCGCCGGCCGGACGACAGGAAGCGAGAAACTGAAAGTGCTCCCCTTGCCGTGTTCCGACTTCACCTCGAACCGTCCGCCCATACGATGTACCAGCTCCTTGACGATGAACATGCCCAGCCCGGTCCCGGCCTGGGCCCGCACGGCCAGGTCTTCGGACCGCCAGAACTTCTCGCCGATCATCTCCTGATCCTCCGGGGTCATCCCGATGCCGGTATCGGTGACGCGGGTGAAGACCTGATCTCCGGTGACCTCATGATCGATCGTCACTGACCCGCCGGCGATGTTGTACTTGATCGCGTTGGAGACGAGGTTGGCCAATATCTCCTTCAGCTTCACGCCGTCGGCCTCGACCTGCGGCAGTCTCGGCGGAGCGTTATAGACGATCCGGACATCGCGGTCCAGAGCACTGGGGCGCAGCTCGTTGATGATCTCGTTGACGTGACCCACCAGGTCCTCCGGACCGACCTTAATCTTGAGACGGCCGACCTCCGAACGCGAGACCTCCAGCAGGTCATCCACGAGATGCATCAGCCGCTCTTCGGCCTGCTGGACCTTGAGCAGATAGTTGCGAAGGATCGGGTCCAGGGTCAACCGCTTGTCCTCGAAAATGATGTCCAGGAGCAGCTTGATGGCGGTGGCGGGGTTACGCAGCTCATGGGCCGCCACGAAGACGAACTCGTCCTTGAGCAGGTCCAGCTGCTGACTGGCCGTCTCGTCGGAATAGGATTCGACTATCGCACCGTTGCCGTCCTGCCCCAAACCGCTCAGATGGCGGTAGGACACGAAAGCCGGCACGCGCTTACCCTCCTTGTCCACCACCTCGATATGACGGGAGATCCTCTCCCCCCTCTTGAGACGCTCGATATCCAGGGTCCGTGATTCGACATCATCATCCGGATAGAAAGTGTCCACGACGTTGCGCCCGACCAGCTCATCCTTGGAATAGCCGGTCATGTCCGAAAGCGCCTTATTGGCCAGGATGATGTTCCTCCCCATGTCGGTGATGCAGATGCCGCTGGGCGAGTATTCCACGATCGATCGGAAATAGTCCCGTGCCTTCCGCACCTCCGCCTCGATCAGCTTCCTGACCCGGATGTCGCGGCCGGCATAGAGGACACCCACTACCTTGCCATGCTGTTCGATAGGCGCGGCCCGGAAATCCATCATGATCTGTTCGCCCTTCCGGTTGACCACAAAAGTGGCGAACTCATGGATGCAGGCGCCTTCCTTGCAGACCGTCCGGGTGGCCCGCGGCGGATCGGGCAGGAGCGTCTTGAGCGGCTTATCCGACAGGTCGGCCTCTCCGTATCCCAACAGGTCCAACAGGCGGCGGTTGGCCATGACGATACGCTGGGCCTGATCCACCACGAAGACGGCCTCGGGCATATCGTCGAGGCCGACTGAGGGTCTGGTCAGCTTGGCTTTCCTGTCTGTCTTCTTGGGAGGCATGGGTTCACCTGGGGTACTCGGCCGCCTCAGGCGGGCTGGGATAACCCGATGAAGGCGGCGAGTTCGTCCGGTTTGGGTATGCCGACGAAACGCTTGTCACCGACCAGCACCAGGGGCAGCGCTTCCACATTATAGCGCTCGACCAATTCCGGGTCCTTCTCTATCTCCACGACCTTCAGGCGCACCTGATTGACTGACGACCGCGCGTGTTCACAGGCCCGCTCCACCTGCTGCCGGGTGAAGTTATAGGTCGCGGATTCCCGCGATATGAACAGCCTGACCGTCACCGTGTTCATCGCTTCTCCTTGCGGCGGCCTTTGGCGCGAGACCGGCCGCCCTTAGCTTTTGTCTTCCCCGCCTTCGCTTTCTTTATGGCTTCGACGAAACCCTGGCTTTCGCAGGTGGACGACGCTCCGCTGAGTACGGTCATGCCGCAGGCGTCGATGATGTATCTCCTGACCTCCTTGTCGTGGGACGAGGCCCGCGACTTGGCAATAAGTATCTCACGGTCCATCTTTCCCTGGCTCTCGACGAACCGCAGGACGAAGATATTGTCGGCGACCATCGCCATGTCCGATTCGGCGGCCAGTGAAGAGGCGATGCTGGCGATGGTGGTGTAGTTGACGAAAGTCGTCACCGCCTTGTCCTTCAGGTAGGAATTGAGCGAGACGATGAACTTGCGGAAGCGGTCCTCGTCGACCGAATTGGCCAGAGGCGTCACGCTGTCGACGACGATCCTCCGGGGGCGGAATTCCTTGACCAGCTCCTCGATCTTGCGCTGATAGGACTCCAGGGGCAGGATTTCCGGATGCCAGGCGGCTATCTTGAGCAGGCCGCGCCGTTCGGCCTGATCGAAATCCCAGTCGAAAGACGCCGCATCGGTCCGTAGCTGCGTGTCGCTCTCCTCGAAAGAGATCAACAGGCACCGCTCCTTCTTCCTGACCCCCTCCCAGATGAACTGGAGACCGAGTACCGTCCGGCCGGTGCCGGAGCCGCCCAAGAGAAGGGAGGTGGAACCGCGGAACACGCCGCCATCGGTCATGGCGTCGATGCCGGACACTCCGGTCGATATCTTGGAAGTCGAGCTCTTGGCGGCCGAGCCGTGCCGTCCGGCCGGGAAGATGATCAGGCCGTCCTCGCCTATCTGGAAGGGTTGCCGGCCGGTCTGGTGGCTGGCCCCGCGCAGCTTGACCACCTCGATCTGCCTCTCCCGACCGCGGCCGACGGGCGTGTGGTACAGGAAGATCACGCTGTCGGCCACGAAATCCTCTATGCCGAAACGGGAGTGGGTATCCTCATCCCTGATCCGTTCCGCCGTGATGACCGAGGTCACGCCCATCTTCCTGAGCATGTCGAATATCTTGAAAAGCTCGCGACGGAGCAGCGACTGGTTCTTGTAGCGCAGGAACAGCGCCGCCATGCTGTCTATCACCACCCGCTTGGCGCCGACCTTCTCGACGGCATACTTGATGCGGGCGATCAGGGCGCCGAAATCGTATTCGCCGACCTCCACCTGATGTTCGGCCACGGCGCTGGCATCGACGAAAGACAGGTCGCCCCGCCGGATGCATTTGGACAGGTTCCAGCCGAATCCGGCCGCCTCCTTGGTGAGATCCGCCGGCCGCTCCTCGAAAGTGACGAAGGTGCCCTTCTCCCCGAACCTGGTGATGCCCCGGTACAGGAATTCGAGGCCGAAGACGGTCTTGCCGGAACCGGCAGTGCCTGACACCAGCGTCACCCGTCCTTTAGGCAGCCCGCCCTCGGACAGCTCGTCGAAACCGGAGATGCCCGTCTTGATCTTCTCGATACCTTTGATGGTCTTGGTCATATACCTAAATTATACTAAAAAAGGGCGGTCTGACCAAGTGACGCCCTCCCTGCCGCCGCCGGGGCGGACGTTTGTTTTTCGCCTTAATGATGCTATACTTCCAGCACTATGGCCAAAGACAAGACCAGGGCCGCCTCCGTCTCCGTCTTCTTCAGGAAGAACTGGCAGGTCATCTATGCCGCGGTGCTCATCCTGCTCGTCCCGGTGACGATCGTGATGAACACCTTTTTCGTGATAAACCGGTTCAGTCGGACGGTCGACGTCGAGCTGCAGCGGACGGCGCTGCTCATCGGCAAGATGCTCAACGTGACCAGCACCGACATCTTCTCCGACACCGCGGCGCTCCAGGAACGGATAGAGAAGATCGCTGAAGTCATACCGGAGGTACGCAGCATGGACATCCTGGCCAAGGACGGTGAGGAC
>Ga0209536_100002537_pt1 | contig 29750 bp, 22 predicted proteins | sample DeeMarSeWOR28_12_FD_187461 | JGI IMG/M metagenome (GOLD analysis project Ga0209536, IMG submission 187461) | Marine sediment microbial communities from White Oak River estuary, North Carolina - WOR-2-8_12 (SPAdes) (version 2) | ecosystem: Environmental > Aquatic > Marine > Intertidal zone >...
AATTCATCCTATTTTACTCTTTTCTTCAATTTATATGTTTTAGCTTTGTTACCAATCAGAAATTAAGAACATCTCGGCGCATGCTGAAAAAAATCCTTTCATTAATTATTTTTATACTGGTTGTTTTTACAGCTTATCTCCTTTACAATACATCTATTTTCAAGTCAAAACAAATTAATTACGATCCTGCTAACAAAATCGATATCCGGGATACGGCCTTACATCGACTTGCTGAAGCAATTCAGATAAGAACCATCTCGACAGAAGATCCTGTTGATTTTGATAGTACTGAATTTAACAGATTTGTCGACTATCTGGAAAACTCTTATCCCCGGATTGAAAGACACCTCAAAAAGACCATCATTAATCATTACAGCTTTTTGTATGAATGGCGTGGTAAACATGATACGATAAAACCTGTGATTCTGGTGGCACATTTGGATGTAGTTCCGGCACCTGAAGAAGACCTCAATTCCTGGACTGATCCTCCATTTTCAGGGGAAATAAAAGATGGGAAAATATGGGGTAGAGGCGCCATGGATGATAAAGTTGGTGTAATTGGCATCCTTGAAGCAGTAGAACATTTGTTAATGGATGGATTTGAACCGCAAAGGACAATATATCTGGCATTCGGACATGATGAAGAAAATGGTGGATCACAAGGAGCTAAATCTATTGCTGAATTTCTGAAAACAAAAGGTGTTGAACCAGAATTTGTTCTTGATGAAGGCTATACCATTACGCAAGGATTAGTCCCGGGCGTATTAACTGACCTGGCATTAATTGGAATTGCAGAAAAAGGATTTGCCTCCATTAAGCTTTCGATAAACCTTGACGGAGGACATTCTGCGATGCCAAATGATGAAACAGCAATAGAATTAATTACCAGGGCCATTTCCAAATTAGAAAATAATCCCTTCCAGGCAGAAATCACGGAACCCGTGCAGCAATTCCTGGAGCATGTTGGCCCTGAAATGCGGTTCCAGGAAAAACTTGTGTTTGCCAATAATATCCTTTTCAAATCCATGATACTGGGCATCTATCAACAATCACCGCGCAGCCGGGCGGTGGTCCAGACCACTATGGCTCCAACGGTTTTCAATGCCGGCATTAAAGAAAATGTAATCCCTTCATCAGCTTCATCAATCATTAATTTCAGAATTTTACCAGGTACTACAATTGAAGAGGTAATCCAAAATGTTCACAAAACCATTGATGATGACCGGATTCAATTGTCACTGAAAGATTTTCATAGTGAACCAAGTAAAGTTTCCAGTACAAATTCTGCAGGTTACACCATCATAAATCAATCGGTCAAAGAAGTCTTTCCATATGCAATCACCGCCCCCAACCTGGTAATAGCTGCAACAGATGGCAGGCATTACGGGTCAATTTGTGAAAACGTCTATCGTTTTATACCTATCCGGCTTACACCGGATAATATCAACGCTCTCCACGGAATCAATGAATGCATACCTATCGAGGAATTTATGGATGTGATCCGGTTTTATGTACAATTAATTAAGAATTGTGGTTAATTTATTCATCTATCAGGTTATTTTAAAAAATAAAATAATACCTATATTGCACTGGATTTAACATTAACTAATCTTTTTATAAACACACAATGAAAAAAATAATTATAATAGCCTTGCTGTTTTTTTTAACTCTGGATTTAATGGCACAGGTAGAACTATCGGGTTTTGGTGGTTGGCTTTGGACAGGTAGCATACCTGCCTATAGACAGGACATAAAAATAAGTGATGAAGGTAATTATGGGGCTACCATTGGTGTTCAGATCAGGGATGAAATGCTTGTTGAATTTGAATGGAATCACACAGATAATAAGGCAACTTTCAGAGAATACAGACTGGATGGTACCCTTGGCGATATTTATAATGTACCTATTAGGTTGAATTATTATATGCTTGGATTCAATTATCTCGTTACTTACAACGAGCCTGTTGTCCCATACGGGATTGTAAATGTTGGCATTTTAAGTACTCAATCTGATCCTTATAGTACTGTAAGTGGAAACTCCAATACCTATTTTACGGCAGGGCTCGGTGGTGGATTGAGATATTATGTATCCGATAATATTGGCATTAAATTACAGGCAAGATTGCTGCTTCCTATGCAATTTGGTGGCGTTGGTTTTGGTTGTGGTATCGGCACGGGTGGCTCTGGTTGCGGTGCGGGTGTTAGCACATATACCAATATCATTCAGGGAGATTTTACCGGTGGAATCGTGCTAAAGCTTGGCGGCAATTAACAATATACCTTTTAACAACTACCTAACTATTTACACAAGAGGGGCTTCGGCCCTTTTTTTAATTTAGTTCAAACCAGCTGTCAATTTCATTTTTCATCTGTCTGTCCTCGGTTTTATGAAAAAATTCGTTCAGCTCAGGGGCGTATCTATAATCCTCAATCCATTCAATTGCATGAAGAGATACCTCTTTAATTGCATAGAGGATCCTGTTCAATTCTTCATCGGTCATGGTCGGATGGATGGACAATCGCACCCAGCCAGGTTTTTCCGACAAGTCCCCACGGTTTATTTTTTCTGTGATCCTGTGTGACGTATCCCAGTCGACGTTCAGCAGAAAATGCCCATAAGTACCGGCACATGAACATCCTCCGCGAACTTGTATGCCATAGCGGTCATTTAATAATTTCACGATCAGATTGTGATGGATCCCAGCAATATAAAAAGAGAAAACGCCTATGCGCTCCAATCCATTATCACCAAGAATATTTAATCCTTCAATTTGTCTTAGTCCATAAAATGTTCTTTCAATCAATGCTGTTTCCCGGTTATGGATTTTTTCTACATTCATCTTTTCTTTAAGCTGGATGCTTAAAGCAGTCCGGATAGCCTGAAGAAACCCAGGTGTGCCACCATCTTCCCTTATTTCGATGTCATCAAAATAAGTATGCTCGCCCCAGGGATTGGTCCACAGTACGGTTCCTCCTCCCGGATGATCGGGTATACGATTTTTATATAAGCTTTTGCAGAAGATTAAAACACCAGAGCTCCCGGGCCCGCCGAGAAATTTATGCGGAGAAAAGAAAATAGCATCCAATTTTTGTTCTTTTTTGGGTGGATGCATGTCGATATTCACATATGGAGCTGATGCCGCAAAATCAACAAAGCAATATCCACCGAATTCATGCATAATTTCAGCCAGTTCATAATACGGTGTGATGATACCGGTTACATTGGAACATGCGGAAAAAGAACCGATCTTCATTTTCCGGCTTTCATATTTTTTAATTTCTTTTCGTAAGTTATCCGGATTGATGTACAAATTTTCATCCGGCTCAATGACCACCACATCACATATGGATTCCAGCCATGGCGTATGGTTGCTGTGATGCTCCATATGAGAAAGGAACACTACCGGTCTGTCTTTTTCAGGTAATTGGTAGTATTTAGAAAGCTGCTCAGGTATTTTGAATCCAAGTATTCGCTGAAACTTTGCCAATGCCGAAGTCATGCCGAATCCGGTTGTGATGATCACATCATTTTCGTCGGCGTTGACATGGGATTTAATCAACTTATGTGCATAATGATATGCGATAGTCATAGAACGACCGGTTTCACTTGCCTCCGAGTGCGTATTGCCAACCAATGGCCCAAATTGGTTTGTAATCTTATCTTCAATCGGTCCGTAAAGTCTTCCACTGGCAATCCAGTCGGCATAAATCAATGGCACTTTTCCATAAGGTGAATGGAAACTTGCGTCTATACCGACAATATTTTCCCTAAACTGGCTAAAATAGAACTCCAAATTTTGCAATCCCATGCGGTGCGTTTCCATGTCATATCAGGTTTTGAACATCCCGGGTTAAAAAAATCACTGCGAATTTAGGAGAAACAGTTTATTCTCCTTAAAAAAACCATCAAGTTTTAGCCTGACTATATTTATCTAAGACAAACCACTGATAATACCGTCATCAGAAATATCAATATGTTCTGCGGCAGGTATTTCCGGTAATCCGGGCATACGCAGGATATTTCCCGCTATCGGAATAAGAAAACCCGCCCCGGCAGCTATTTCGAACTCACGAATATTGATGTCAAAATTTTCCGGTCTGCCCAGTAACTTTTCATCATCCGACAGCGATTTCTGGGTTTTAGCAATACATACAGGTAAGTTCCCAAATCCCAATCGTTCAAATTTAGCTAATTGACGCTTTGCAAGGTTAGAAAGTATAACGTGTTGTGCTCCATAAACGGTTCTGCAAACTTTTTCTATTTTAACCCGCGCACTATCCTCCAAATCATAGGTTGGAACAAATGCCTTTTTACATTTGGCGGCTTCTTTCACCACCTGATTTGCAAGATCCGTCACGCCTTCACCTCCTTTTTCAAACCCATAGGAAACGGCAAAAGGAGTACCTTTATCCCTGCATGAATTTTGTAAGGTCTCGATCTCAGCTTCTGTATCATTATAAAAATGATTAAGACAGATAACCACTGGCAATCCAAAGCTTTGGATGGTATCCACATGTTTTCTAAGGTTACTCATCCCCTTTTTTACTGCTGCTACATCTTCATTACCCAACTCATTCAAAGGTATTCCGCCATGATATTTCAATGCCCTGATAGTTGCAACAAGTACTACGGCTTTAGGAGAAATTCCGGCATGCCTGCACTTGATATTAAAGAATTTTTCCGCTCCCAGGTCAGCACCGAAACCTGCCTCAGTGACTACATAATCCGCATGAGACATTCCCATTTTAGTTGCAATGATCGAATTGGTTCCTTGTGCAATATTGGCAAAAGGCCCACCGTGAATAATGGCCGGATTTCCTTCCAGTGTCTGGACGAGGTTCGGTTTAATGGCTTCTTTAAGTAAGCTTGCCATGGCACCTTGAGCATTCAAATCACGCGCAAATACTGGCTTATTATCAAAGGTATCGCCTAAATAAATATTACCTAACTTCTCCTTAAGATCCTTCAAATCATTGCTCAGGCATAGTATGGCCATAACTTCTGAGGCAGCTGTAATATTGAATCCTGTTTCATGAGGAATACCTCCGGTTTTCCCGCCCAGCGCTACAACCATTTGCCGTAATGATCGATCATTCATATCCATGGCACGTTTCCACAACACAGTCCGCGGATCAATGCGCTGATTTCTCGTTTTACTCTGAACATTGTTGTCAATCAGGGCAGCTAGCAAATTGTTGGATTTTTCAATAGCCGCAAAATCACCTGTAAAGTGAAGGTTGATATCTTCCATGGGTATTACCTGCGACCAACCACCTCCGGCAGCGCCACCTTTGATTCCAAATACAGGTCCAAGAGAGGGCTCACGTAAGACCACAACCGACTTTTTACCTATTCTGTTCAGCCCGTCATTTAAACCAATAGAAACGGTGGTTTTGCCTTCCCCGGCTGGGGTAGGTGTGATCGCAGTAACCAAAATCAGATTGGCACTATCAATCTTATCCTGATCTATTTCAGTGTTTGGAATTTTAGCCTTGTATTTTCCATAATACTCCAGCACTTCTTCTGAAATACCGAGAAAAGCAGCAATCTCTCGGATATGTTTTGGAGTAACACTATGCGCAATTTCAATATCAGTCATAATTTCTGGAATGAGGGTTTTAAAAAATTGATATCCTTATACTATAAAATTGATTTATTCAAGAGCAAGTTCCACATAAGGATTTTTATATTTCGAAACTTTTATTGTTCAAGACAGTTTCTGAACTAATATAATGAATGTCATTCCACGATAAAGCTAAATATGAAGAAGTTTATTGCGATTTCCTTCACTTTACTGGCGATACTGCCAATCAGTATTTACCTGTTATTGCCTGGAATCATATTAAACATGATTACGGATTATAAATCCTATACATTTGAGAAAGTATTGAATAATCATGATTAATGAGAGAATTATGGAATTTATAACCATACATATCCCGGTGATTATAGGTTCGATCCTGAAGAGATCAGTTATACTTCCCTTGATGGAACCAGGTTGAGCTCCTGGTTTATTTCATCTAAAAACTCATCCAATCGCTGTCTGATGCTGATTCACGGACGCACCTCAAATCGATTGAAAACCATGAAGTACCTTGCCTTGGTAGATTCACTGGATTTGGATACGATGTATAATATTTTTATCCCGGACATGAGAAACTCCGGAAAATCCCAGGCGACAAAAACATATATGGGATATAAATTTGGCGAAGATGTGGCCGCTTCCATTCTATTAATGCACAATGAATACAAGCAGGATACATTCTTTCTCTACGGATTTTCCATGGGGGCGATGGCTATATTGAATGCAACCGCCAGAGTCGATCTTACCTCATTGTATAATGAAAAAATATTCATTGAAAGGATCATTTTTGATAGCCCATTAGTCAATGTAAAGGGAACGCTAAGAGACCAGGTGGACCAGGTCATAATTGCCAAACCTTTCTTTTATGAAATTTTCAAATTGTATTCGGAAAACATTAATGGAAATGGTGAGGATATGACGATCTCTAAGTTAATGGATCCGGAAATACCGACGTTGATCCTTCAGAGTAATGATGATGAAACAACCAGGCCAGATATCCTTGAAATGGAACTGAATGAAATGAATAATGTTTACACGTTACAAGTAGAATATTTTGAAGGGCCTGGTCATGTAAAGATATTTCAGGACAAAAGAACGCAGCATTATTACATTAACACCGTGAAAGATTTCTTATCCCATACTTCCATGATCTTAGCTAAAAATAGATAACCTGATCCCCATTGATTCTTTTTAAGTGCATGTTCAGGATCTTCTGGATATCCTGGTTGTCCGGATATGTCGTGATGCGATCTTTTAAATCATCAAAGGTTGTGGCGCTCTGGTTATAGTCAGTAAAGCCGTGCCCCAGGTAGATCCCATTTTCTACCAAAACGATACTTTTTTCTTCAGTTTCTCTCCCATTTCCTATTATGGCAAATGTCCTTTTCTCTTCTCTAATCGATTGCAAGGCACTTTCAAAACGCTCATTGTACTCCTCCGGACATATAGATCCTTTACACGCACCATCGCATATTCCAATCGTATGATCAAAACATGACTCCTCAGATTTCTGCAAGCCGGCTAGCTTTGGGCAGAGTTTGTATTTTCTAACTAATTCATGGACAAAGGACCTGCCTTCCTGGAAGTTCCTGAAATTCAGCAGTGCTTTGGTCCCAGGTTGTATTTTGGCAATTGTTAGTCGCTGGTAACCATTTCGATCGACATATTGATACAATCCATGGTTGTTTGATGTGAATTTCTGAACCCTGTTGTATTCCGGCCATAAGCGCTTGATCTCTCGCGATTCCATCAAAAGGGCAATCAATTCATTTCCGGTAAGCTCATAGCTGATATTGTGAATATTTTCATGAAACAATCGTTTCCCATTGCTCGATTCTCCAGTGAAATGACCAATAATTCTGTTTTTAATATTCTTCGCTTTTCCGACATATACCACTTTTCCTTTTTCATTATGAAAATAATAAACTCCTGTTCGCTCAGGAAGATTGTCAAAAACATTTCTGGCAAGATTTGGAGGCAATGTAGCTTCCCTGGAATTTTTCTTTAAGGAATACCCAATAAAATCATCAGTATCCTTTTCGATCAAAATCTTCAACACTTTTGCCGTAGCTTCAGCATCCCCAAGCGCCCTGTGACGATCGTTAATGGATATGCCCAATCGACTGGTGAGTGCACCCAAACCATAAGACTGGAAACCAGGAATAATCTTTTTAGCCAAACGAACGGAACATAGTTTTCGGCGATCAAATCGCTGGCCCAGGATATTGAATTCCTGCTTTAAAAAACTGTAATCAAAATTCACGTTATGCGCAACAAAAACCTTATCACGGGTCTGTTCCAGAATCGCATCTGCAACCTCATCAAATGTGGGAGCATCTTCGACCATTTCGTTGGAAATGCCAGTCAGGGAGGTTATGAACGGAGGGATATACTTTTTAGGATTAATGAGCGTAGTATAGGTGTCCACAATTTTTTTCCCATCAAAGGTTACGATGGCTACTTCAATTATCTTATGCGATCGTGCTGTGCCACCAGTGGTTTCTATATCTACTATTGCAAACAATTCAACTAATTTTTTTAGCAAAAAATAAAGGTGTTAGGTTCAAATATACCTAAAAACACTAGCAAATTACTAATTCAATTTGCTTCAAAATTCTTACATAAATTAACCTATTACATAACCTAAAACTCTTTATCTATTTGATAACCTGTTATTTATATGATTTTTATTGAATTGAATTCTGAAATACTGAGGTTAAGCAACTGAAAATATAGCTTTTAGATCAATTGTCTGGCTTTTAATTCTATATATTTATTGATTACGCTTACCGAAAGGTCCTGGGGTTTGGTAAGAATGGCTTGTATACCGTACCGATGAAGCGTTTTCACAATTTGAGTTTTTTCATAGACAAATTGTTCGGCAATCACTTTCTGATAAATCCCTAAAATATCTTTTGGGTCTTTATTTACTAAAGACTCCAGTTCGGTGTTTTCGAAAAATATCACAACCAGCAAATGGGACCTGGCCAATTTTTGAAAATACGGCAGTTGTCTGTCCAGGCTATGAATAGATTCAAAATTGGTATACAACAAAAGCAAACTTCTACGTTTGATGTGATGATTGAGCTGCACATATAATTTCGAAAAATCAGTCTCCCCAAATGTAGTGGATTGATTATATAAAAAATTCAGGATCAGATGCATTTGATTTTTACGACGACTTGCCGGCAGAAAACCATCAAAGTCCTTTTCAAAAGTCATTATCCCCGCTTTGTCATCCTTTTTGATGGCAACATTTGAGAGTACCAGGCTGGAGTTGATCGCATAATCAAGCAGGCTCATTCCCTTAAAAGGCATTTGCATCATTCGTCCCTTATCAATCAGGGAATACACATTTTGTGATTTTTCATCCTGATACAAATTCACCATCAGATCATTCTTCCTTGCTGTAGCTTTCCAGTTAATGGTTCTGTAATCATCTCCATCTACATATTCCTTGATATGTTCAAATTCAATATTATGCCCAATCTTTCTGATTTTCTTGATGCCTAATTCGGTGAGGTTATTACTGATTGCCAGCAATTCATATTTCTGCAATTGTAGGTAAGATGGAAAAACATATATAGATACTGGTCGGTCACAATCAAACCGCCGTTTTACCAATCCGATTTGTGTGGATACAAAAACGCGAATTAATCCAAAATCATAAACACCGCGTTTTACAGGCTTCAGGTAATATTCCAGGATTTTTGTTTCCCGGGGTTTGAGCAAGGCAACGAAATTTATATCCCTACGTTGGAATTGAACAGGAATTTCATCTATGGTATTTAATGTTACCATTAGAGGATAATCGTTCTCGAGGATGATCTGGATTTTATTTTCATCACCGTTACTGAATCGCTTTGCGCACAAACGTGTCCCCCGCACTCCCCTATTCAGTCCATAAAGCAAAACGAGATCAAGAATTACCAGAGATCCAACAACAATGAGTGATATCTGACCAATTATAAAAAATACCGGGAACAGGTATGCCAACAAAAAGAAGAAGATAATTATGCTGGCTGATATGAATAGCCGTTGATTCAGATATAGCGACTGTAATTGTTTCACTACCTGGGGACTTCTATTTTATCTATAATTTTGTTGCAGACATCTATAACGGTATGACCCTCCATCTCCGATTCCGGAGTCAGGATCAAACGGTGATTCAATACTGGCTCAGCCACAAATTTGATGTCTTCCGGGGTAACAAAATCTCTGCCTTTCAACGCCGCAAATGCCTTTGATCCATTTAACATGGATATACCGGCCCGGGGTGAAGCCCCCAGGTAAATCGATTTATTTCGTCTTGTTTCTTCAACGATGGAAGCTATATAATCGATAAGATTTTTTTCAACATGAATATCCTTAATTTTGGACCTGAATTCCAGGATATCTTTTGAGGATATTTCTGGCTTCAATCCGGAAACGTCGGCGAGTTTTATATTCTCATGGTGTCTGTTTAAAATTTCAATCTCATCCTCTTTATTTAAATAACCAATATTAATCTTAAATAAAAAACGATCAATCTGTGCTTCCGGAAGTTTGTAGGTGCCTTCGTGTTCGATGGGATTTTGAGTCGCCAACACAATGTATAAGGGATCCATAATATATGATTTGCCATCTACTGTGATCTGACGCTCCTCCATAACTTCAAATAAAGCGGCCTGTGTTTTAGCCGGTGACCTGTTGATCTCATCGATAAGTATTACATTGGAAAAAAGAGGCCCTTTTTTAAATTCAAATTCAGATTTTTTCATATTATACACCGATGTCCCTAACACATCAGAAGGCATGAGGTCCGGCGTAAACTGTATCCTGGAAAAGTCAGCATCAATAAGCCTGGCAATTACTTTTGCTGCCAGTGTCTTGGCTATTCCAGGTACACCTTCAATGAGAATGTGCCCATCAGCCAGTAATGCGGTGAGTATAAGATCAAATAACTTTTGTTGCCCAACCAAAATGCTGCCTGCCGCGCGCCTTAAGGCATCAGTCTTTTCTTTTAGCTTAGTCAGCTCAACTCTACTTTCAAACGAACTCGATAGTTCCATAATGTTTATATTTATTCCTTGATTATGTTTTCTATGTTATCTAAAAAACGTTTCAGCTCCTTTGCAGATATATATGATGCGTTACTTATGATATTCATCTGATCAAATAGTAGTTTCACGTCTTTATCTGTACTGCTGGTTTTAGCTGCAACCTTTTCAATTACTTCGGAAATCTCATCGTCAATGTCAATATAGAGATGCTGCTTCAGGTAATCGGTAAAATGAAGTATCTTTTTTGCAGCCAGGTTCCTGTGGTCCTTCTTTTGATAATATAACCTGGATATTGTCCTTACAAAATCCACCGTTTCATTTTTCAAAGGTGTAATAACCGGAATAATGCGTTGACCCCTTTTCATTTCAAAAGCCATAAAAAGCAAAATAGTAAGCATAAGTATATACAGGGCCCATTTTAATGCAGGTTCGCTTAACACATAGCGTAAGGGTGTGGATGCTTCCATCCTCCCCAATTGATAGTATTCTGTCCAGTGCAAAGCTCCTGCTTGAAGCTGAGAAAGTATCCCGGCTACAAAATCATAATTTTCTGCCTTGAGCATGGAAAAATTGGTAAAAACCAGGGGTGTACTTGAAAACAATACATTCCCTTTTCCAAACTTCATATTTAAAAGCACAGGATCTCCATGTGTATTCACAGCAATTACTTCGCTTGAGGATGCATCATAATCTTCAAAATATTGCGGTAGCAATTGCTCAGGTAACCAAAAGGTTTTAGCAGTATCATAAGGCTCTTTAATAAATTTTACACCAAGGGAATCTTCTCCCCAAAGTTTATCGAGATAAAATTGAAAAGAAAGTGTATTGATCTTGAGTTGAAGCGAATTTGTAAATGCAGTATCCATTTGGTGTGCCGAGATAAGGACAGTTTTACCAGCATTAGCAAGATTTAATATGGCTTCAATTTCAGAATTTGAAACACTTAGACCCTCACATAAGACAAGTAGGTTTGGTTCTTCAAGATGTTGCAATTCAAACAATGTCTGATTGGACGTGTTTACTTCAGGTATCCAGGAATTATCAATCAGGGACTTAAAAACATATGCACCAAAAGGATCTTTGTCCTTTTCATACAGGGTAACAAACCAGTTGAATCTCTGAGGCATAAAATAAAGAAGCAAAAAATATAATAAGAGCAGTGTAGCTAAAAATGCAAAATATTTCCAGTTAACCCTAAACATCTTCCTGCAACTTATTTTGTAAACTGGACAGTGTTTTTTGCATTTCTCGATACTGGGTTTCATCTGCCTGAAAATCTCCATACCACACATACTCAAAGTAGTAACTCAGAGTAGAAAAGGGTTTTTTAAAATTTTCTGATTGAATTTCAAGCAAATAGTCATGGTTGGTTTTGGAAGGAATCCAATTTATAATTTTCCGGTCCGACAGTAATTTTAATGTAAATAAATAAACCAGCCGGATGGCTCTTCTAAAATCCTTTTGCTCCACTGCCAGATTAATTTCTTCCGAAAAATTCATCTCGTGAATATTTTCTTCTTTTAACGAATAATCAATCCCACCTTCTTCCTTATTATAAACAGGTATAGTCTTGCCCACACCAAATAATCCGTAAAATGCGAATCCTATTCCGACCGCACCCAATACGATCATAATAATTAAGACCAGCCAGGCTACGCCTTCATTACCAAAGATGAAAATTAGCCACTCAAAAAACTTGCGGAACATCATTTGCAAAAAATTAGGACGGGTTTCAGGAGGCAATTCATAAAGGAAAGCACTATCCTGCTTAAACTTATCAATTATCTGCTGATCAAAATGTTTAAGTGGCAATTCAACATTTGCTTCAATCGCAACCGTTGAATCTTTTTCTGAAATTCCAAACACGAACGTGCCTGAAATCATTAATAATAGGAGAAATATGAACAGGGAAAAATATTTCACAGGTTAACTTTCTTCGTTCTCATTATCCAACTGTTCGATCTCATGCATTAATCCAAATGATTCCTGGCGTTCCACCAGGTTAAAATATTGAAAGCTAAGCGCTACCATTGGTATGCTGTAGGTGAGATAACTACCTAAAAACATGAACATCACTGAAAGCGTCATGCCGCCCTGAAACCACCAGGCATTCATATCAGTGGTAATGCCAGTCTCCTCCACAAGCGTAAATATGGATAAAAAATAAAACACATAAAATGGCAAAATAAATATCATGGAAACTGCATACATGAGGATGGATGAAACAAACAGCAATCCAAACGTGCTCCACCACTTTCCCTTAATCAGCTTAAAGCTTCTTCCGATAGCTTCAAATATTCCTTTTTGCTCAAAAAATAAAGCCGGAACTGACAGCCCCAATACGACCATTAGAAAAATCCCTGGGATTATTAAAGCAAAAAATCCAACCATAATCATAATTGAAGCAATTACACCCAATATGAACAAAGGCAAAAGATCCTTCCATGAGGCATTTAAAATCTCTGATACAGTAATTTCCTCCGGGAATTTTTTGTTATAGATCTTCATGAAATTGAAAATAACTGCAAAATTGAGTAAGGCACTGAATGAAGATAAAAGGATAAATCCCACGTATGTCGGATTAAAAATAAAAGAAAATGGATTTTGAATATCCACAGGTTCTGCCACGGCCATGTTTCCGAAAATAAAATTGATATACTGCGCAAATAAAAGCCCATTTAGAATGGCCATAGGGCCAAGAATGTACAAAATTGCCTTTCCAAGTGGTTTTATATTCTGACGTAGATATTCAATCGTCGCATTAAGTTTCTGACTGAAATTCCTGGTTTTGTAATAAACTATTTTTTGATCGTGAGCCATTGAACCTGATTTTAAGCGGTAGAAAAATAAAATAAATAAATATAAAAATAGCAGAACCTAATATTATTGCAATCTTAATAAAATCCGGTATATCAGTCATCCTGGTGATAAATCCCTCCAGAAATCCTGCGACAATAAATACTGGCACCACTCCTACAATTATTTTCAAACCTTTTCTGGCGGCATTCTTAAAAGATTCAAGCCGTGAATATGTACCCGGGAAAAGCCAGCCATTTCCCATGATGATACCAGCCGCACCGGCAATGATAATGGCCGAAATCTCAAGTGTGCCGTGGATCCATATCGTAACTACCGAAGTCAACAGAAGACCTTTCTGGTAAAAGAAATACTGAAAAGCCCCAAGCATGATCCCATTCGAAAACAACAAATAACCTGTAGCAACAGAAGTGAAAATTCCGGCAATAAAGACAAGAAAGGAAACCCTGATATTATTAAAGGTAATTCCTAAAAACATTTCAGTCTGGCCCATTTGCTTGTACACAGCCATCGGATCGCCTTTTTCAATATTGGATATCGTTTCATTTACATATTGATCACCCATGATCAACCTTACAAAGGTATCATCATGTGCAGCAGACAATGCGCCGATGACACCGCTTGCTGTAAAAATTATAAAAGAAATCAGTACATATTTCAATGATTCCGACATTGTCTGGGGCAATTCATACTTCCAGAAATTTATAAATCTGGAAGACTCCTCTTTTTTGTTTTTATAGATGGACAAATGAATTTCGGAAGCCAGGCTATTCAGGTAGGGCACTAATTTACTTTTTGCAAAATGTGTTCGCGCAAATGCCAGGTCATCCGTAATTTTTATATACACTTCAGCTAGTTTATCGGCATGTGTACGCTGTCCATTTTTTAGCAGATCTTCATATGCTTTCCATCGCTCGGAATTCTGCTTTATAAATGTGGCTTCATTCATTACGGTCGCCTTTTAAACATCGTACATGTAAGTGTGATTTTAAACTTACTGCAAGTAAAAATAAAATAATTAAATAAAAACCCGTTTTCATAATTCAATTATCTACATTGATAAACTCATCATATTCATTATCATGTCGATTAACATATCTTTCATTAGGGTGGTGCGGATGTCAATTCTTTTTGATCAGCGTAGACTAAATTTAGCAATTAACTACTCCGAGACAGCGCCATCGAGGTATACAGCGAAATATTTTAATATTGAAAAATCTGCCGTATTTCAAACTTTTCCGCTAAACAACCCGAGGTAGAACCTCGAGGAATTCATGAGATTAAATTTGTATCAAAATTAGTTGGAGCATGAAGAAATATTGATGCTTATAGATCAGGCCCCCAACCAAAATTACATATTGAAAGGATAACAATACAATATTTGATAATAATCGAAACTGTCGTGATTATCAGTATCATACCATAATTAATAAAAAATCGAGATACAATAAGTCATGATTATAATTACCATTTACACAGACAATTATTAAAGTATTTACAAGAACATGTATTGCAGTTTTAGATAAAAGCTTGCATGAACATATAGTTGCGTTCTTTTTGTACTTAATGCGGCTAATAATGGCTAACTTGACATTGATCAATTCAAGGTGTCATGAAAAAAATAGTGTTTTTAATTTGTTTTGTATTAGGATTTAGTTCATATGCCCAAAAGGCAATTCCTGTTAAGACTGCGCATGATTTAGCTGTTGCCATGGATAACGGAAGTTTTGTTGGCACAAGTGATGTCGGTGCTTCCGTACGAATTTCAGAATTTCCTGATTATGTGCTCATAAAGAATTATACAGCTAATTCTGAATTAAAAATCACCGAAAAGGTTAAAGAAGAAAAGACAACCGACAAAGCCACAGGAATATTGTATACCGGGAAATATTATACACATCCCGCCAAAATCACCATGGTGCTGCAAGGCGATAAAATAAGAGCCAGAATTACTGTAGGAGAGCAAAAAATGGTGATTGTTGGTGTTGTGAAATCAAACCAATGAGGTGGTGAAGATTAATTTCTGAATAAATCTTCAAAAGTATATTTTATTGCTAAATTTTAGCAGAGGTACGTCAATCCTTTACTTCGACTTTAATTTTCATCTCAGCGTTACTGCTTTAGTTTGGCGTTTTAGTTGCATCAATTTAGTACGAAAAGATTCAAAGATAAGAGTAGCCTCTACGATTAATTGACAAAATTCGTACCTTTGCATCCGCTTAACTTCATTTCTCTGAAACAAAGATTTTAAGGGAGTTATAGAAAAATGAAATATGCTTATTTTTTGTAATATAAAAGCATTTTTTTTGGAAAACGTCAGTATAAATACTTCTCAGAATGTACAGATAAGTTATACACTTGCCGGACTCAGTGACCGCATTTTTGCTTATTTGATTGATGCTGCAATTATGATCTCCATCACGATGGTCCTGGTGATCATATTAACGTATTCCGGTGTTTTGGAATCATCACCATTTCTAATCCTTATTGCCATAATCCCTGCTTTTTTTTATCATTTAATTCTTGAAATTACTCAGAATGGCCAATCTATTGGCAAAAAAATCATGAACATAAAAGTGGTGAAGCTCAATGGAGCCCAGGCCACTATAGGGGGATACTTATTGCGCTGGCTGATCTGGCCAATTGATACATTCTTTTATGGAGGGATTGCCATCCTTTGTATAACCATAGGAGGAAAAGGGCAGCGCCTCGGAGATATTGCTGCAGGCACGACGGTTATTAAAATTACAAAATCGGGTTTTCTAAAAGAACATACGCTATCGAACCTGGATGAAAATTATATCCCCGTTTTTCAAAATGCAAATGAATTAACCGTAGAATATGTGGAATTGATCAACAAGGCAATCAGGGCAAAGCTTGAATTACTCGATGACAAACCTGTGGAGGCTATTGCTGAAAAAACCAGGCGAAAACTTAATATCAAAACGGAAATGCCAGATCTTAAATTTTTACACACCATTGTAAAAGATTATCATCATCTGATGCTATTAAGCAAATGAAGAATAATCTACACGAGATTTTCTATCCATATTCCGTATTGAGGTTGATTATGTAACTAAATCAATGCCGCATTAATCTATTATTCATAAAATAATATTTACAATTCTTTGGTATAACTATTCGTTTTTTAAGAAATTTAGCCATCTCATTGGTTTTAGGAGGAGAATTAAATATGCATAAGACCCGTATTTTCTGTTTTAAATTATCTGATGCTAACTTTCTGATTTTATTGTCGCTTGCAATCCTTATCCTGACTGATTGTCAATTCAGGGATCTGTCTCGCTTACAAGATGATCAATCAAACCTGGTACAGTTTGTAAATCCAAGGATCGGCACGCTTTCCAATTTCGAGATCTCAGGCGGTAATACCTATCCAGCGGTTGCACATCCCTGGGGCATGAATTTCTGGACCCCCCAAACAGAACCTCATGAAAGCAGGTGGATCTATAAATATGATGCAAAAGCAATTAATGGTTTTAGATGTACACATCAGCCAAGTCCCTGGATGGGAGATTACGGTGCATTTTCCCTTATGCCGGAAGTCGGTGAACTTATCATTGATGAAGAAGATAGAGGATTGAATTATTACCATACTGCTGAAACTTCATTGCCCAATTATTACAAGGTAGATTTTGCCGATAAAAAAATAACTGCAGAAATGACGGCAACTGTACGGGGTGCCATGATGCGATTTACCTTTCCCGAGTCACAATCCTCATGGATATTACTTGATGCCTTCCCGGGTGGTTCCTATTTAAAAGTAATCCCAAGAATGCAGCGTGTCATCGGATGGTGTAAAAATAATAGTGGAGGGACACCATCGGAATTTGCCACCTATTTTGTAGTAGATTTTGACAAGCCATTTGACAGTTTTAGCATGTGGAATAATGATACCCTGAAAACGCTCCAGCGGGAAATACAAGGCGATCATACGGGAATTGCAATTCGGTTTGATACCTATAAAAACGAACAGGTGAATGTGAGAATAGCCACATCTTTTATCAGCATGCCACAATCTGTCACTAACCTTTCAAGAGAAGTAACACGATTTACCTTTGATCAACTTAAAATAAAATTAAACCAAACTTGGAATACTGAACTCAACAAAATTATAATAGAAGGAGCCACTGCTGAACAACGGGAAATGTTTTACACTTCATTTTATCGCATGTTGCTTTTCCCCAGGACATTCTATGAAATCGATGATGAAGGAAACATGATACATTACAGTCCTTTCAATGGAAACGTAAGACCGGGCTATTTGTTTGTCGACATTGGTTACTGGGATGTTTTCAGGGCTCTTTTCCCATTCTATACGATTATGTATCCCGAGCGGAATTCAAACATCATGAAAGGACTGCTGAATTCATATAAGGAAGGTGGCTGGTTGCCCATCTGGCCTAGCCCCGGATATCGAAAGGTAATGATTGGAAGCCACAGTGCATCTTTGTTTGCTGATGCCTATCTGAAAGGTATTGAGGATTTTGATGTGGAACTTGCCTACCAGGCCATGAAAAAGGACGCGTTTGTCACTGCCCCTCATTGGGCGCCAGGTAGAGATGGAATCAGGGAATACAACAACAATGGTTATGTCCCATATCCGGATTATAAGGAAGCCACAAGCAAAACGTTAGAATATGCATACGATGATTTCTGCATTCTGCAAATGGCAAAAAAACTAAATCATACGGACGATATTTCCCAGTTCCGTGATCGGCCATTTAATTACCGGAATGTATTTGATACCACGACTAATTTTATGCGTGGGCGAAAAGCCGATGGATCATGGTTCACTCCTTTTGATCCGATTGAGTGGGGAGGCCCTTTTACCGAAGGTAACGCCTGGCATTATACCTGGTCCGTTTTTCAGGACGTTCAGGGTCTTATTAACATTATGGGCGGAAATGAAAAGTTCATTGAAAAACTGGATGATGTATTTACCACACCTTCAGAGTTTAAGGTAGGAACGTATGGCCGCGTAATACACGAAATGACTGAAATGATTATTGCTAATAAAGGTCAGTATGCACACGGAAACCAACCGATCCAACACATGCCATACCTTTACAATTATACCAGCCAACCATGGAAAACCCAAAAATGGGTCCGAGCCATTATGGATGACTTATACAAAACCACACCTGATGGTTATTGTGGCGATGAAGACAACGGTCAAATGTCTGCATGGTATCTCATGAGCGCACTTGGTTTTTATCCAGTTACACCTGGGCACCCCTCCTACGTACTGGGAAGTCCGTTGTTTAAGAAAGCAACGCTGTCATTAAGCAATGGAAATAATTTTGTGATTGAAGCTCCTGAAAACAGCAAAGAGAATATCTATGTGGAAAAAGTTGAGCTCAATGGCGATCGCTACAATAAAAACTGGATCTCGCACGAAGATATTATGAATGGAGGCAGGTTATTATTTTATATGGACAATAAACCTGAACGAAAAAGAGGTACAGAAAAAGAAAGCTTCCCCTACTCGCTTTCCACAGAGAATATGGAATAAAATTTTGTATTCATACTTATCCTGAATTCCCAGGTTACGTGAATGTAAATATACTTTTTAATCCCAATGTAATACCTCAGGCAATTTTATGGCCATAAAAATTATTGCGATTGAAATAAAAAAAGCGACATTATGTCGCTCCTACATTGTTTTTGTTCATGAATGAATTTAATGGTAGTTCAAGTTTACGCTTCCTCCTGAAGTTGCCAGTTGAACAAGAATCCCACCGCCATTCACCGTACCTTTTACCCTGTCGGATTTTGATTCACCACTGAAATTATTTAGTGAAGTATTTACCCGATTTCCTCTAAGATCCAGATCCAATCCTAAACCAGACGGAATAGTTGCGCGCACACTTCCACCACTTGTTTTCAATATCAGCTGGTCTTCAAGCTTTGAAATATCTGCATTGATACTACCTCCACTTGTTGTAGCATAAACAGCACCCTGAGCATCATCTATTTTTATTCCACCGCCGGAAGTTGTCACATCTATATCACCTCGTATATCCTCAAGATTTATGGACCCTCCACTGGTTTTTGCATCAAGTTCACCAACAAAGTCACTTACATTAATGCTACCCCCCGAAGTCCTTGCTTCAAGATTACCCGACATATCTTCAGCAGTGATGCTGCCTCCACTGGTTTTTAATTCATGGGCATTTCCACTAACACCAGAAATTTTAAGCGATCCGCCACTTGTATTCAGATCGCAGGCAAATTTTTCCGGGGTGTATACGATAAACGAAATACTTATTCCATTCCATGACCAACCGCTACCTTCCCTTTTTGCAACCGCTTCAACCCGGGATCCTGATTTTTCAATGCGTATTTCATAATCTTCTTCCAGTATTTCCCTGATTTTTTCATCACTATGCCTGTTGGACCGGACATACATTTCTACCTTAACCGAATTGGTATTGCTACCCTCAACCTCAATTGATCCACCGGAGGTGCTAACATATAATTCCCCAGAGGAAAGATTAAAGGTTTTTGTAAGGAAGGGCTCATCAACGATTTTTGCCGATGACTCAGTATACAATATGCCAGTCGAAAAAAGAATGACAATCAGGAAGCTTAATGTGTTTTGTTTATTAATTGAAAATTTCATCACTATTTATATTAAGTTGATTACGAATTTCCATTAAAGATGCTTGCCTCACTTAATAGGTTGCATATTCAGGTTACTTTATTTTGAATGTATATCCTTTGGGACTAAATGTCGATGAAAATTATATTTATCCTGGCAAACTTGTGATAGGTGGTAAACTTGTCAAACGACGGACATATCAATATTAAACTCTCGTTAAAATATTTTTAATTAAATCCAGTTTTTAATATTAATGAGTTAACGAATTAATTAGAATTACATTTATATTGCAGGTCAAATTCAAACTTTTTAACAATAATTGTGTTGAATTTAAATTATTATATTTGCCAAGTGAAAATGAATGATTAGAACCTTACTTTTATTTCTATTTGTCACATGTACTTCCCTCCCATTATTTTCCCAGGAAAATGAAATAACCATTACCGGAAAAGTAACCGGAGAAAATGGAGATCCGATTCCGGGTGTCAATATTTTCATTCAAAACACTTCAACAGGAACTATTTCAGAGTTTGATGGAACTTATATAATCAGTATTCCCGAAAATGCGCAATATATTGTTTTTTCCTATATCGGGTATTTGACCATTGAAGAGCCGGTCAATAACCGCAATGTCATAGATATCATATTAGTTGAAGACACACAACAGCTTGATGAAGTAATAGTTACCGGATATTCTTCGCAGAAAAGGGCAGATGTCATCGGATCAATATCTTCTATCAATCCTGCAGTGATAAAAGATATGCCCATCACCGGTCTTGACCAGGCACTGCAGGGGCAAGTATCGGGTGTTTCAGTAACGCAATCTTCGGGAACCCCGGGTGGAGGCATTATGGTCCGTGTACGTGGAAATTCGTCAATTTCCAGCTCAAACAGACCTTTATATATTGTGGATGGAATCCCGGTTAGGGATGGTGGTCTCTCCACCAGAGGTTTTGGTGGTCAAAATGATAATGCACTTGCCACTATCAATCCTAATGATATAGAATCAATAGAAATACTGAAAGATGCCTCTGCAAAAGCAATTTATGGTTCAAGAGCGGCTAATGGAGTGGTAATCATTACCACTAAAAGAGGCAAGATTGGAACACCCACTACATTTGATATTGATGTGCAAAGAGGTATAATTGATCCAACAAATATAATTGAAGTTCTCAGCGCAAAGGAGTTATTACAACTCCAGAGAGAATCCCTGATAAATGCAGGTGAGGATCCTGACGATGCGGGAATTCCCGGAGTAACAGATGCAATAAATACAGATTGGCAGGATGAAGTAATGCGTCAGGCTATCGTGCAACAATACCAGCTATCTACAAAAGGTGGATCAGAGAAAACACAATTTTATGTAAGTGCTTCCTACAGAGACGAAGAGGGCGTAATGCTTAACAATGATTTCAAGCGGGCGACGCTTACGGCCAATATTGATCATCATGCAAATGAACGACTGACCTTCGGCCTCAACCTGAATCTGGCCAGAACAAAAAACAACCGTATAAAAGGTGATAATTTTCTTGATGGTGTATATAATGCGGCATTAACCAGTTTACCGTATTACCAACCATTTGACGAGGAAGGAAATTTGTATGCCCCTGGTGATGCAGGATATGCCGGTTTTCCAAATTTTAATCCGGTGGGCCAGGCCACAGAACCCAGGTTCGACACCTATGCCTCCAAATTACTCGGTGGGATTTACGCAAAATATGAAATTATACCAAACCTGTATTTTACCACTAAATTCAGTCTGGACTACACGTCCACTATTGAAGATCAGTTCGAACCAACCACTTCAGCTATTGGTGGATTTCTTGAAAGTGTCGGGCAGCAAGGATATGGAATTTACAGTACTACAGAATCATCTACCATTCTTAATAATAATGTATTATCCTATTCGACATCAATTGGAGATATGCATGAATTTGGTGGATTGCTGGGCACGGAATTTATCAGCAGGACATCAAGAAGTGGTTCCACGGTTGGCATCCTTTTCCCAAGTGATGATTTCACGTATCTGACTTCTTCAGGCTTGATCCTGGATGGTTCATCCTATATGGTCAACAGTGGTTTAATCTCCTTTTTCGCCGAAATTAATTATAAATTCAAAAGTAAATATTTAGCCAAAGCCAGTGCCCGCTATGATGGTTCATCTCGTTTTGGCGAAGACCGCAAATTTGGTTTTTTTCCTGCCGTATCGCTGGGCTGGAGAATCTCTGAAGAACAATTTTTAGAAGGATTTTCTTGGTTAGACGACTTCAAAATCAGGGCAAGTTATGGTCTTACCGGCAACGAACGCATAGGCAATTTTCAATACTTGGCAACATGGGGAGCTACAACAGCTTACAATGGAATTCCTGCGGTTGGGCCTGCAACCCTGGGTAATCCAAATCTGGGCTGGGAACAAACAACGGAATTTGACGTCGGAACAGATATGGCATTTTTTGCCGGCAGAATTCAATTGATCTTTGACTATTATTATAATGTGACTAACGATTTATTACTGAGTGAGGCTTTACCCTTTACTACAGGATTTGGCTCAGTCCTTGGGAATTTGGGGGAGGTTACCAATGAAGGAATGGAGCTTACGATTACCACCGTCAATATTGATAATGCTTTACATTGGACTACTCAATTCAATGTCTCAACAAATAGTAACATTGTTCAAAAATTGGCTACCGATGAACCACAGTTTTCTGGTTATTCCACGTTTACGAATAGTACACATATCGTGGCCCCGGGGAAACCACTTGGTACGTTCTGGGGATTGAAATATCTTGGTGTTGATCCAGGAACCGGTGATGCCATTTATCATGACAAAAATAACGACGGAACATTAACAGCAGATGATGGAACTTTCATTGGAGATGCCCAACCAGATTATTTCGGGGGATTCACTAATACTTTTACATTTAAGGGTTTTGATGCTTCTGTATTTTTCCAGTACAGTTACGGGAATCAAATGATTAATTTTGGTAATACGACACTACTAAATTCAGGTGAAGATATAGAAAATAATCAATCCAGGGGAGCCCTGAACCGATGGCAAAAAGAAGGAGATCTGGCGTCAATTCCGAAGTACGAATTTGGAAATACGTTTAACAATAGGTTTAGTTCAAGATTTGTGGAAGATGCCTCCTATCTAAGATTAAAAAATGTAACAATAGGTTACACATTGAATCCGGAGATTTCATCCAGATTTAAACTTAGAAATGTAAGAATTTATGCATCGGGAACAAATGTATGGACACTAACTAATTATAGTGGCGCAGATCCTGAAGTGAATAGTCTGGATGGATCTACAACAGCCCAGGGACTTGACTTATATACTTTCCCTCAAGTAAGAACTATATTAATTGGTTTAAATTTAGGATTTTAATGAGGTTTACATTAATTATATCAGCTATTACGATTTCATTACTTGTGATGTCTTGTGAGGATCTGCTAAATCCAAAGCCAGTTGATCTGATCACTGATGACCAGGTATTGAAAGACGCAGGTTCCGCCAGAGTAGTATTGACTTCTGCCTATCGTGATTTAGCCAATCTTGGAGCACCAAAAATTATTGCAGGTGATCTTACCGCGGACAATTTAATCCACAATGGTACATTTACTCAATATCGCGAGATCAGCAGCAAAGACATGTCTGCTTCAAACGGATCTGCAAGTGCTTTGTGGGGTGTAATTTATAGTTTGTCGTATATCGCGAATTTTTTATATGAAGGACTCCCTGACATAGATATTCCACAAAATGAATATGATGAAATAACGGCTACAGCCAGTTTTCTAAGGGCATACGCTTATTTTGTTGGAGCCTATACTTTTGGTGGAATTCCTATTGTGACAAGTACTAATGTTGAAGAAAATCGCATGATTCCCAGGGCTGGTTTAGAAGAGACACTGGATTTTATTGAATCAGAATTATTATATGCCTTAAATAAAATCCCGGAGGAATCTTTTAATTCCGGTGAGGTAACCAATGGAGCTGTTAAAGCTCTTTTGGCTAGATTTTATTTATATCAAAAAAACTGGTCAGAAGCTGAAAAATTCGCCACTGATGTCATCGAAGGTAACGGCACAAAAGAATATCTACTGGAAGAGGAATACGAAGATGTAATAACGGATTTCAGTACAGAATCCATTCTGGAAATAGTATACAGCGCTAACGACAATCCTGGAACCTCAACAAATTTTAGTATTAACAATTTATTTGTTGGCAGAAGAGAAATCATCCCTTCCAGCGAAATGGTTTTGGCACTCCAGAATGACGGCGGTGAACGAAAAGTGGTGCTGGAGTTTGACGGCACAAATGTAAGAGGTGCAGATAATGGATGGACGATTGTAAGATATGGGCCGTTTGATAACATACAGCTGATTCGTCTTGCTGAAATGTACCTCATCCGAGCTGAAGCCCGTGCAGAGCAGGATAAAATTTCTGGGACCAACAGTGCTGAATCAGATATTAATGTAATAAGAGAACGGGCAGGAGTACCTTTAATTCAGGGAACATCAAAAAATCAAATGCTTCAGGCAATTGAAAATGAGCGTAGAATGGAGCTGTGTTTTGAAGGGCATCGATGGTATGACCTAGTTAGAACGGGAAGAGCCCAAACTGTAATGAATGAATTCACAAGTAATTGGACATCAAAAGACGAACTTTGGCCAATTCCGTTGAGTGAAATTACAAATAATCCATCATTGAAAGATGCACAAAATCCTGGGTATTAAATGAAACATTAATGAAAGGGATGAAATATAATCTTGTATTTGTTTTAATGATCCTGTTTAACTCATGTGAAACAGCAGAAGAAATTACATTTCAGGGACCATATCATGCGCGATTTACTGAAACAGAAAGTGAAATTCTGGAAAGTTATAAGGATCCATTCAATTTCAATCTGAATGAACCGGTTTCCATACAAATTCACCTTGCAGCTCCTTCACAAAACAATACAACAGTTGTTGAATATGAAGTAAGTGGATCGGCCGTGGAAGATGTAGATTATATTCTGGAAGACGGTGACAAAAAAAGAGTGCTTATTCCGGTAGGTACCCATATTGGAGAGATCAGATACTTCCCAATCAATAATCGGGAATTAACCGGGGATAAAACAATTAAGTTTAAAATTTCGAGTGTAAATAATAATTTGGAAGCAGGTTTCGGCGAAACTGGTGTAAACGGACGCTTCCACACTGTGACAATAAAGGATGATGACTGTCTGGTTGATCTACGGAAATTTGAAGGGATGTGGGAGTTTGATCAAAATGATGGAGAATTTGTTTATGATGTTGAAATATTAGTGGATTGGAATGCAAATAACCGAATTTATATGCTTGGATATACAGGCTTGGATTCATTACTTTTTGCTTACGCCAACCTGGATCTATGTCGGGGAGAATTTGAAATCCCCGAACAATTCCTGGCGGGCACTAACCAACTTGAAGGTACCCGGTCAGAAGGAAAAGGATCTTTCGACTCAGATGTTGAGCTGATAAGATTCTCTTATTCATATGACATTGCCGGACCAACCACCATCAGAACAGTCGAAGCAAAAAAGAAAAATGATTGAAGTTGAATAAATGAAATACCTGAATATTAAATATTGGAGTTTGATCTTGGCGGTGTTACTTCTGGCCTGTGAGGAGAAACACGAAATAAAACCAGCAACTTACTCCTTATTACTTACAGGTGAAGAGAGCAAATCTTGGGAGCAGGCTTCTTTTACCTTCATATTCGATGATCCTGAAGTAGGTGATATTGATGCAAATCTTATCTATGGTATACAGGATTGTGAACTTGATAATATTTTCACTTTTATACGGGAAGGGAAACAGCTGGAAATTTATGAAGGTAGCGACAAGTGCGATCCTGAAGGAGATGATCTTTTGTTCAGGACACGCTGGGACATTGTAAACGCCAATGCAAGTTTTTTTATAGGTGGTGGCGATCCATATATATTGTCAAAATTAACCGACGATTCCTTGGCATATGGTTTTAGAGATACATTGGTAGCTCCGATAGGTGAAAGTACTTATTGGGAATTTCCGGGCATTGCACAGTGGGTTTATAAACCAATAAATTAGTGATGAAGATTGACTTGAAAAGAATTGTGATTAAAAATCTCTTATTACTGATATTTTCCATTTCGGTTGTTGGTGCTTATGCTCAAAATTGGAAGCAGAGAACCAATTCGGCCTATCTGAAAAATCTCTCCAAGGAATTGGATAAAATTTACCAGGAATATATAAAAACGGTTGAATCTTATGCATTTGAAAGAGATATTTTGATTAGGGAAGTACTGGACAATGGAACTACTGTTTCACTTGTCAGGATTATGCCATCAGGAATTCCGGAATATTACAAAACTCACAATCAAAAAGCAGCTGAGGACGTTGGAACTGTTAAACTTCGTCCAAAAGCAGATCTCGCACTAAATCTCACGGGTAAAAGTATGTTGATTGGCGTTTGGGATAGTGGATCTATCAACGAGGAACATCAGGAATTTGGGGACAGGGTTGACATTAGAGATAATATCCCCTTTGACGATCATGGTACTCACGTAGCAGGTACAATTGCAGCTGCAGGTATAAATCCCCAGGCCAAAGGCATGGCTTACGAAGCAAACCTTTTTGCTTATGAATTTAATAACGACAACTCGGAAATGGCCGATGAAGCCGCTAATGGACTAGTTATTTCCAATCATTCCTATGGTTTGCGAACTGGATGGGATGTATCTTCTGGTGGTACAGGTTGGCAATGGTTTGGAGATCCTTCCGTCAGTAATGTCGAGGATTATAGGTTTGGATATTATGATGCTGCAAATAGTCGTGTATGGGATGATATTGCATTCAATGCTCCCTATTATCTTATTATCAAATCTGGAGGAAATGACCGAACTGACGTTGGCGATGGAACGCGGCCACCTGACGGTCCTTACGATTGTCTTGAACCAAAAAGCGTAGCCAAAAATATCCTGACTATCGGAGCTGTCGAACACCTTGCCGGCGATTACACTGGACCTAATGATGTGGTTATGAGTGAATTTAGTAGCTGGGGACCAACAGATGATGGCCGTATAAAACCCGACATTTCAGCTATAGGAGTGGATGTATTTTCCTGTTTATCTGAAGGAGTTGATGCTTATGGTTTTCAATCGGGTACTTCAATGTCAGCTCCAAACACTACTGGCAGTTTGGCATTATTACAGGAATATTATACCCAGCTTTATTCTGGCAATTATATGAAGTCGGCAACATTAAAGGGATTGGTAATTCATACAGCAAATGAAGCAGGAAAAAATGCCGGCCCGGATTATGAATATGGATGGGGATTACTTGCTGTTGATAAAGCGGCAAATATCATTAGCAGAAATGATGGAGTAAACTACATTATAGACGAATTAAATCTTGTTGAAAATGATTCTGTTGTGATAAATGTGAGTTCAGATGGTACCCAGCCGCTTATGGCAACAATTTGCTGGGCGGATGTACCGGGTGTTCCTGCTCCTATCAGTTTAAATCCTACAAACCTTATGCTGATTAATGATCTTGACATGCGGATTTATGATGACTTTGATAATGTCTATCAACCTTGGATTCTTGATCCTGCAAACCCGGACAAGGGAGCAACCGTTGGTGATAACTTCAGAGATAACGTAGAAAAAATTGAGATTGCCACCCCTGCTCCTGGTAATTATCGAATTGTCATAAAACATAAGACCGAATTAAGAAATAATAACCAGGATTTTTCGCTTATAGTCACAACTGCATCAATGGACCTGAATTTGACTAAATTTTACTGGATTGGTGGTTCAGGAGATTGGAATGATCCTACTAACTGGTCCCTGAATAGTGGAGGGAATATTGCAAATGCAATTCCTGACATCAATAATCCTGTAATTTTTGATAATAACTCATTTACAAATGCTGTAAATACAATCAATCTTACCTCTGGGGCAAATTGCTATAATATAAATTATTACACAACCGATTCATGTGTCATTAACCTTTCTTCCTTTACGCTGAATATTGATGGATCCGTATTTGATGAAAATGACAAACTTTCATTCGACAATGGGAGACTTTCATTTAAAGGAATTATTTCCAAAAACAATCAAATTCGTGTTGATGAAGCTTCATTTAATGATGTGGATATGGAATTCATATCTACAAACGGTTCATGGAATATCGAAAATGATTTTAGCGTAAAAAATCTTGTTGTAGTAAACAGCTCTTTATATGCCACAAATAAATCTCTGACCATTGGTAATTTAGATGTAACACTTTCTACGCAAAATAGTGTGGATTTTTCAGGATCGGTAATACGCGGATTAGATATTCTTGATGTAGTTGGAGCACCTGATATTGTATTTGACAATTCACTAATTTTATTTTCAAATGCAAATGGTAATAGTTCAAAATCCATTTTAGGTAATGAAAATACATTCCACAATATCCAACTTGAGAATGCAGATCTTACCATCAATGGGAATAACACATTTAACAGAATTATTATAAATGGAAATTTAACAATTGCTGGCAATAATAATATAGATAGCTTAAGATTAAGTGATATCAGCACTTTCACCTTAACCGAAGGTACAACTCAAACTTTGATCAATTCATTTGAAGCCACCGGCAGTGTTGGTAATCTAATTGAAATTTATTCATCTGGAGCAGGAAATGCTTTATTATTTGCAGATAACAGCAATATAAGATTTTGCTTTGATTATCTCGATGTAGTTAATGTATCTGTCTCCGGAAGTACCGGTTTCTTATCCGGAGACAATAGCAATATCAATGCAAACAGTACAGGTTGGATCGAATTGGATTGTGATGACGCTTTATTCCCTTCATTTGATATTGAATATCCATGTGCTTTGGGCCAAACAAGATTTATTGATACGAGTACAGGCTTCCCCACAGAGTGGAATTGGGACTTTGGTAATCTTCAGTTTCCTGCTGAAAATAGTTCTACCCTTCAGAATCCATTTCATAATTATCGGTTTGACGGTGAATATGAAGTCACCTTTAATGTGAAAAACAATCAATTTGATCAAACGATTACAAGGACAGTCACCATCACAGAATATGAAAGCGGATTAGGTGTACCTAGCATCAACGTTAATGGCACGCGGCTTACATCATCTGTGATTGCACCTAATTATCAATGGTATTTCAATAATTCTCCTATTCCAAGTGGTACGGAGAGAATCTTTGAAATTTCAAATCCCGGGATTTATTACGTTACTGTAGCGGATGACAACTGCTTGTTTAAATCTGATGCTACAACCGTAACATTCATTGGAGATAAAAGCCTGGAAACAGCGCTCAAGTTATACCCAAATCCATCATCAGGGCAAATTACCCTGGAAATGATTAATCCCAAAAATGGAAAGATCGAGGTAAAGATTTACGACCTGATGGGGAATGATCTTAAACACATTGAACTTTCAAAAAATAAGGAAGTATTTCAGCAGCAATTAAATATACAATCGCTACCGACAGGTATTTACAATGTGATTGTACATTTTGATAATAAAATTAATACACAAAAGTTGATCCTACTCCGCTAATTAGTCGCTCCTTAAGAAAGTCTAAAAAGTGGGAATTTGTTAAAATTTAGGTGATTTCAGATGTAAAAATGGTATGATAAGTTGCAGGAAATTAGTATCT
>Ga0209536_100002538_pt1 | contig 29746 bp, 24 predicted proteins | sample DeeMarSeWOR28_12_FD_187461 | JGI IMG/M metagenome (GOLD analysis project Ga0209536, IMG submission 187461) | Marine sediment microbial communities from White Oak River estuary, North Carolina - WOR-2-8_12 (SPAdes) (version 2) | ecosystem: Environmental > Aquatic > Marine > Intertidal zone >...
CCCGACATCGTGACGCGCGTCGAGCGGACCCGCCTCGAACGCATGCCCGTGCGGATCATGGCCGACCACGAGGCGGTGTCCGTGGAGGTCGCGGGCCGCATCGCATCCCTCCTTCGAGAGCGGGCCGATGCGGGCGAGCGGGTGGTTCTGGGGCTGGCGACGGGGTCGACACCGCTCGGCATCTATCGCGAGCTGATTCGGCTGCACCGTGACGAGGGCCTCGACTTCTCCAACGTCGTGACGTTCAATCTCGACGAGTACTTCCCCATGGATCCGGGGCGCGTGCAGTCGTACCGGCGCTTCATGCGGGAGCACCTGTTCGACCACGTGAACGTCCCGGACGGTCAGATCCACATCCCCTCGGGCGACATTCCCCGCGCGGAAGCCGCTGCTCACTGCGAAGCGTACGAGGACGCGATCCGGGATGCGGGCGGCATCGACTTCCAGATCCTGGGGATCGGGCGAAGCGGCCACGTCGGCTTCAACGAGCCGGGGTCGTCCCGAAGCTCGCGGACCCGGCTCCTGTACCTCGACCCGGTCACGCGAGCCGATGCGGCCAGCGACTTCTTCGGCGAGGAGAACGTACCGCTCGAAGCCATCACGATGGGCGTGGCGACGATCCTCGAGGCGCGCGAGATCGCGCTCATCGCGATCGGTGAGCACAAGGCCGAGATCGTCCGTCGAGCCGTGGAGGGTGAGGTGCACGCGGGCGTGGCAGCGACCTACCTGCAGGAGCACCCGAACGCCACCGTGTACCTCGATCCGTCGGCCGCGGCGGAGCTCACGCGCGTCCGGACGCCCTGGCTCGTCGGCGACGTAGCCTGGACACGGGAGTCCGAGCTCGAAGCGGTGCTCTGGCTGAGCGAGTGCACCGACAAGCCGATCCTCCATCTCGGCACGAACGACTACCGCGAGCACCATCTCGGTTCCCTGGCCGTGCGTCATGGCTCGGCCGGGCCGCTGAACGGTCGCGTCTTCAACGACCTCATCGCCAAGATTCGGGGCAGGAGCAAGCTGCCGAGCGGGGAGCGGATCCTCGTATTCTCTCCCCATCCCGACGACGACGTGATCTCGATGGGAGGCACGCTCCGGAAGCTGGTCGAGAACGGCAACGAGATCACGGTGGCCTACCAGACGTCGGGCAACATCGCCGTCTTCGACCACGAGGTGCGACGCTACCTCTCCTTCGTGGCGAGGGCGTCCACGGTGCTGGGGCTCGATCCGGGCGGGACGTTCGCGGAGCTGTCCGATCGGGTCGACCGGGCCTTCGAGGGCAAGCTGCCCGGGGATGTCGATGGCCGGGAGGTCCAGGAGGTCAAACGGCTGATTCGGGAGACGGAAGCCGTCGCGGCCCTGGAAGCCACCGGCCTCGGCCGCGCGAACGCGCGCTTCCTCGACATGCCGTTCTACAGGACGGGGGCGATCCAGAAGAAGCCGGTCACGGAAGAGGACATCCTCGTGGTGGCCGGGGTCATCGAGGAGATCCGGCCCTCGATCGTGTTCGCGGCGGGCGACCTGTCCGACCCCCACGGGACCCATCGGATGTGCCTGCTCGCCCTTCGCGAGGCTCTGCTCCGCTACGACGGTGATGCGCCTCAGCTCTGGCTGTATCGCGGCGCGTGGCAGGAGTGGTCGGTGGCGGAGGCCACGGTCCTGGTGCCGATGTCCGAGGAAGAGCTGCGCCGGAAGATCCTGGCCATCTTCCGCCACCAGTCGCAGAAGGACGTCGCCCCCTTCCCGGGCCCGGATCCGCGGGAGTTCTGGCAGCGGGTACAGGCGCGGAACCGGGCGACGGCGGAGCGCCTGCGGCAGCTCGGCCTTCCGGCGTACTATGCGATGGAGGCCTATCAGACCTTCGACGACGGGCGAAGGATGATCCCCGACCACGTACCGACGGCAGAGCTCTCGGAGGACGCATGACGGCAGCGAGATCCGCACGGTGACAGGCTTCACCACCTTCGACCTCCTCGTGCTCGTCGCCTACCTGGCGGCCATCACGGCGTGGGGCGCCTGGCTCGGTCGCGGACAGGAGGGAGGCACGGATTACTTCCTCGGCAGCCGCTCGCTCCCGTGGGGCGCGGTCATGCTCTCGGTCGTCGCCACCGAGACCAGCACGCTCACCTTTCTGAGCGTCCCGGGAGTGGCCTACGCGGGCAGCCTCGTCTTCCTGCAGCTCACCGTGGGGTACCTCACGGGACGGATCGTCGTGGCGACGCTGCTGCTTCCGAAGTACTACGCCGGCGCGCTCACCACCGCGTACGAGCTGCTGGAAGCCCGCTTCGGTCTCGGCGCCCGGAGATTCACGTCGGCGATCTTCATGGTCACCCGCCTGCTCGCCGACTCGGTGCGGCTCTTCGCGACCGCGATTCCGCTCGCGCTCATCACCGGGTGGCCGTATCCGGTCTCCATCGCCGTGATCGGGGTGCTCACGGTGGTCTACACCTACTTCGGCGGGATCAAGGCCGTGGTGTGGGTGGATGCCGTCCAGATGGGTCTGTACCTCTTCGGCGCGGTGGTCGCGATCGTCGCCGTCCAGTTCCTCGTTCCCGACGGTTGGGGCCTGGTCCTCGAGCGCGCCGTCGCGGAGGGGAAGACGACGGTGCTCGACTTCTCGCTCGACCGGTCGGTGCCGTACACCTTCTTCGCCGGCCTCTTCGGGGGCGCGGCGCTGACGATGGCGTCTCACGGAACGGATCAGCTCATCGTCCAGCGGCTCCTGACCTGCACCGACCAGCGTGCGGCGCAGAAGGCGCTCGTCGGCAGCGGGGTCGTGGTCATCCTGCAGTTCCTGCTCTTCCTGATGGTCGGACTCGGTCTCTGGGCGTTCTACGGCGGCCGTGCCTTCGATTCGACCGACGAGATCTTCGCGACGTTCATCGTGGAGCAGCTTCCGCCGGGGCTGACCGGGCTCCTGATCGCCGGCGTCTTCGCCGCCGCGATGTCCTCCCTCTCCTCTTCGATCAACTCGCTGGCGTCGGCGACCGCCTACGACTACTGGGCTCCCATGGTGGGCGCGCGCGATGACGACGTCCGCATTCTGCGGGCGGGTCGAGGCTTCACCCTGCTGTGGGCGGCGCTGCTGATCGGTGGGGCGGTCCTGTTCATCCCGCTCTCGCAGGGCACCTCGGCGGTGGAGGTCGCGCTCGGCATCGCGTCCCTCGTGTACGGGGGCCTCCTCGGAGCCTTCGCGCTGGGCGTCTTCACCAGCCGCCCGGGGCAGCGGTCGGCCATCGTGGGGATCGCGGTCGGGATCGGCACGGTCACGCTCCTGCGTGATCAGATGGCGTGGCCCTGGTACGTCCTCGTGGGCTCGACCGTCACCTTCGTGACCGGCTCGCTCGTCGGGCTGACCGAACCCCGCCGGACGGCGTGACGTTCTTCATCGGGGTGGATGGGGGCGGGACCCGGACGCGTGCGGTGGTCATCGACGCCGAGGGGAGCGAGCTCGGGCGTTCTTCCGCGGTCGGCGCGGTCGCGACCGCGAGCGCGCCGGGGCGCGCCGCTTCGGCGGTGACCGAGGCGGTCCGAGGTGCCGCGGCTCAAGCCGGGGTCGAGCTCCCGGGGGCCGTGCTCTGGGCGGGTCTCGCGGGCGCGGGCTCGGCGGGGGCTCGGAACGCCGTTCGTGACCTTCTCCGAGGAGCCGCGCTGGCCGATCGGGTGGTCGTCGGGACGGATGTCGAGGCTGCCTTCCACGACGCCTTTCCGACCGAGCCGGGCGTGCTGCTCATCGCCGGGACGGGCTCGATCGCGTGGGCACGCTCCGCGGCCGGGAAGGTCGACCGCGTCGGAGGGTGGGGCCGGAGCCTGGGAGACGAAGGCAGCGGCTTCATGCTCGGGCTCGAAGGGCTTCGGCTCGTGGTGCGCGCCGCGGACGGCAGGGCTCCGAAGACCTCGCTGACCGAGGCGCTTCTGGCGGCGTGCGACGTCGAGCGCGTCTCCGACCTCGTGCCTTGGATCGAGCACGCGGGAAAGGGAGAGGTGGCCGCCCTGGCTCCGGCGGTCGTCGAGGCCGCTGACGGGGGCGACCCGGGCGCAGAGGCGCTGGTCGAATCCGCGGTCGACGAGCTTGCGACCCTCGTCCGCGTCGCGGCGGGTGCTCGTCGCCTGCCGGTCGTGCTGTGGGGTGGGCTCATCGCCGAGCGCGGGCCCCTGCGCGGGCGGCTCCTGAGCGTGCTCCGAGCCGAGGGCTACGAGTGCCTCGAGCGCTCCGTCGACCCCGCGCTTGGCGCGGCGAGGATGGCCCTGGAGGGGCGAGCGCCCGACCGCTCCTGAGCCCGACCCGCGCGTGGCCGAGGGGGGGCGACGGGGCGAGTGTCAAAACGGCAGGCCCGGAGGACCGTCCGTCGGTCCAAGTGGCAGGCCCTTGCCCGGTAACTCGTTGGGGCTCTTTCGTTTTGGCAGAATAGCGGGCTCCGAGATCGGCACGCGGGTTGCACCTGGAAGGGGCAAACGAACCAGACACGGTTGTGTCCCAACCTGCAAACACGAGGAGGAACCCATGGCCGTCACCAAGTACCGCCGTCCGGCATACCCCACCTGGACCGAGTTCGATGACATGACGAACCGCCTCTCCCGGCTGTTCGACGATTCGTTCTTCGCATCGGCACCCCGTGCCAGCCGCTGGATGCCTCCGGTCGCCGTGTCGGAGACGAAGGACGAGCTGCTGCTCACGGCCGAGCTGCCGGGGATGAACGAGGATGACATCGCCATCGAGCTCGAGAACAACGTCCTGACCATCAGTGGTGAGAAGACCGAGATCCGCGAGGAGGACGACGAAGAGCGGAAGTACCACGTCTACGAGCGCAGCTTCGGCTCGTTCAGCCGCTCCTTCACCCTTCCGCGCACCGTCGACGGGGCGAACATCGTCGCCACGTTCGAGAACGGAATTCTCACGGTGAAGCTGCCCAAGATGCCCGAGGCCAAGGGGCGGAAGATCTCGATCACGAAGTAGGCTGCGCTTCGCGCGGTGTGATCCCAGCGGGTCCCGGCCGGAAGGCCGGGGCCCGCGTCTTCGTTTCGGGGGCCGTCAGGCCGCGTCCCCGTCCTGCAGGGTGGCCCGGAGCTCGTCCAGCAGCGCCCGGCTGTTCGCCCCGCGCACCGGTCCGGGCGTCAGGGGCAGGCCGGAGCCGTCCGGGCGAGCGAGGACGCCTCCCGCCTCCTCCACCAGCAGCAGACCCGCCGCGAAGTCCCACGGCATCAGAATCTCCTCCCAGAACGCGTCGAGGGAGCCCTGTGCGAGGTAGCAGAGGTCGAGCGCGGCCGAGCCGGCCCGGCGGACACCCGAGGCGGACCGGAGCACGCGATCGAGCTGGCCCAGGTACCGCGGCATCGCCTCGAGGAGCTTGAACGGAAACCCGGTGCCGACCATGGCCTCGATGAGGGGGCGCTCGCTCGAGACGGAGATGCGACGGCCGTTCTTGAACGTTCCCTCCCCGCGAGCCGCCCACCAGCGCTCTCCGGTCGAGCCCGATACCACCGCGCCCGCGACCGCTACGCCGTCGACGGCGACGGCTACCGAGGAGCAGTAGTGGGGATGCTCGTGCAGGAAGTTGGCCGTGCCGTCCAGCGGGTCCACGATCCACATCGGTCGGCCGTCCCAGCGTTCGAGCTGCTCCTCGACCGGGTCGTCGGACTCCTCGGCGAGGACCGCGTGATCCGGGTGGTTCTCTTCGATCACGGCCAGCGCCGCGGCCTGGGCGTCGAGGTCCGTCTTCGAGACGTAGTCGGCCCGCGCCTTGATCGTGGCGCCCGAGAGCACGATGCGACCCGCGTCCCGGCGATGGATCGCCGCCGCGGCTTCGGCGGCCTCGCGCGCGGTGCGGAGCAATCGGTTCACGGAGTCGTTGGCTGCGGGAAGGGACGCGCTAACTTAGCGGGCCGCCGGACCGGACACAGTGGTGCCGGCCGCCGGCGGCGAACCCCTCCACCGAAACGCTCCGAATCATCCGATGACCACGTCCGAATCGACGCAGGCGAAGAAGCGGGTCTTCAGTGGCATGCAGCCGTCCGGGGAAGCCCATCTCGGCAACTACCTGGGGGCGCTGAGGCGTTGGGTCGGGATGCAGGACGACTTCGACTGCATCTGGTGCATCGTCGACCAGCACGCCATCACGTCCGGGGGCGATCCGACCGAAATGCCGGGTAACGTGCTGGACCTGGCGATCTCGTACCTGGCCGTCGGCCTCGATCCGGAGCGCGCGATCATCTTCGTCCAGTCCGACGTGCCGGAGCACACCGAGCTCGCCTGGCTGTTCAATGCCGTCACCCCCATCGGCGACCTCGAGCGCATGACCCAGTTCAAGGACAAGTCGCAGCGCTTCGAGTCGATCCCGGCGGGAATCCTCAACTACCCGATTCTGCAGGCCGCGGACATCCTGCTGTACAAGCCGTACGGCGTGCCCGTGGGCGAGGACCAGAAGCAGCACCTCGAGCTCACGCGGGACATCGCCCGAAAGTTCAACGCCGCGTACGGCGAGACGTTCCCGGAGACCGAGCCGCTCATCGAGCGGGGGGTAGGGCGCATCATGGGCCTCGACGGGGAGGCCAAGATGAGCAAGTCGCTCGGCAACACCGTGCCCGTGCTCGCGGAGCCCGACGAGGTCTGGGGGCGCGTCCGGACCGCGGTCACGGACCCGCAGCGGGTTCGCAAGACGGATCCCGGCCGGCCGGAGGTCTGCAACGTCTTCACCCTGCACGGATTCTTCACCGACGACGACACGCGGGCGGGCCTCGACGCGAAGTGCCGAGCGGCCGAGATCGGGTGCGTGGAGTGCAAGCGGATCCTCTCGGACAACATCGCCTCGGCGTTCGAGCCCTTCCGTGACCGGGCCGCGGAGTATCACGCGAAGCCGCAGCTCGTACGGGACATCCTCGACGACGGAGCGGCGCGGGCCCGGGCGATCGCCGAGGAGACGATGGCCGAGGTCCGTGAGCGGATGGGCCTCGACTGGCGCGCCGCGATCCGGTGAGGTCGTAAAAAAACCTTTTCCGCTCGCGCGCGCGGCTCCGTATCTTCGCGGCAGAGAGCCCTCTCATCGCTCATGGAGTCTCTGCATGCAGGAACTGTTCAAGGCGGCGGTCGAGCGAGGTGCCAGCGACATCCACATCAAGGCGGGCGACTACATGCGCGCCCGCATCTACGGCGAGCTCCAGCCGCTCACGCAGCAGAAGCTGACCGTCGATCAGGTGAAGGGAATCGCGCTGCAGCTCATCCCCCACCAAGACGACCGGGATCGCTTCGACAAGATCCTCGACTACGACTGCTCCTGGGGTATCCCCGGAGTGGGCCGATTCCGCGTCAACATCATGAAGCAGCGCGGATCACCGATGATCGTGATGCGCTCGATTCCGATCGAGATCCCCTCCGTGGAGGACCTGGGTCTGCCGCCGATCATCAACCGCATCGCGGCGTTCGAGCGCGGTCTGGTGCTGGTCACCGGCGTCACGGGTTCCGGGAAGAGCTCGACGATGGCCGCGATGATCAACTGGATGAACCGGCACAAGCGGCTCCACGTGGTCACGCTCGAGAACCCGATCGAGTTTCTCCACCGTGACAACCAGTGCTCGATCACCCAGCGCGACATCGGCACCGACACCGATACGTTCGAGAGCGGGCTGAGGAGTGTCCTGCGACAGGATCCCGACGTGATCCTGATCGGCGAGATGCGCGACAAGACGACGATCGAGACCGCGCTGAAGGCGGCGGAGACGGGCCACCTTGTCATTTCGACGCTGCACACGAAGAATTCCGTGCAGACCATCTCACGGATCATCGCGGTCTTCGAGCCGAGCGAGCAGGAGATGATCCGGGTCCGCCTCTCGGAGTCGTTGCAGGCGGTGGTCTCGCAGCGGCTCGTGTCCCGCAGGGAAGGGGGACGGGTCGCCGCGATGGAGGTGATGCTGATGACCTCCACCATCCGCGACTGTGTTCGAGAGGCGGAGCGGATGGAGGAGATTCCGGACCTGATCGAGGAAGGGAGAAGCCACTACGGTTCCCAGTCCTTCGATCAGCACCTGATGGAGCTGGTCCGGTCGGGCGAGGTGGACTTCGACGTCGCGAAGTCGGCGGCCAACAACCCGTCCGACTTCGACCTTAAGATGAACATGTTCGGCACGGATTCGACGCCGGCTGCGGCTGCGGCGGTGGCGCCTGGCACACGGGGCCTGGCCGACGAGATGACCCACATGATGGGAGGCTGACGGAAGCTCATGGGCGAACGCGCACGGATCGATCTCTCGGGTACCTTTCTCCCTGTCACGACGACGTTCGATCCGGTCACCGGAGACATCGACGTCGTCGCGTTCCGTGCCAACCTCCGTCGCTGGTTCGAACACCCGGTCAGCGGCGTGCTCATTTCGGGCTCGACCGGAGAGTCCGTCTTTCTCGACGAGGAGGAGCGTCGCCTGCTCGTGGAGGCCGCCGCGGACGTCGTGCCCACGGACGGAGTGGTGATCGCGGGTACGGGAACCGAATCGACACGCCACACCATCCGCCTCACGCAGCAGGCTGCCGACGCCGGTGCCGACGCCGTTCTCGTCAGCCCGCCGGCGTACTACAAGGGAGCGATGAGCCCCTCGGTGCTGCGTCGGCACTTCTCGGCCGTCGCGGACGCGTCTCCGGTCCCGGTCCTGATCTACCAGGTCCCCCTTCGACTCTCGACGCTGGACCTGCCCACCGGGTTGATCGGTGAGCTCTCCCGGCACCCCAACATCGTCGGGATCAAGGACTCGCGGGGGAAGCTCGAGTCGGTCGCCGAGCTGGTCGACGCGACCGCCGACGACTTCCAGGTGCTCGTGGGAAGCGGGGCGATCCTGTTCGGGGCGCTCGGCGCCGGCGCCGCCGGAGGCATCGTCGCGGTCGGCCTGATGGCTCCGGCCGAGGCTGCGGAGATCTCCAGGGCGCACGCGGCGGGTCGGATCTCCGAGGCCGGAGCGGTCCAGGAGCGGATCGTGCCCGTGCACCAGAAGATCGTCGGCGGTATGGGCGTGCCGGGCGTGAAGGCCGCGCTCGATCTGCTCGGCATGCACGGGGGAGAGCCACGGCCCCCGCTCGAGCCCGCCTCGGAAGAGCGCCGTGAGGAGATTCGGGACATCCTCGCGGGCGCCGGTCTGCTGGAGGGCATCCCGGCCTGACGCGGCCCGGGCCCGCACGGGTGAGAGCTTCCTGCTCGGCCCGCGAAGCCCTCCTCACAACCAACCTGTCGTAACCCCTGTCTCAGAGAAGTGGAGCGCGGGGTGGCGCGCATATTTCTCATACACTGTATGGCAAAGGGGCGACGCCACGAGAACGAGGTGCGAGGGTGCAGAGATGTGGATGAACGACCTTCGACTGGCCGGGCGGACGTTGCTCCGCAGACCCGCATTCACTGCGACCGTGGCGATCACGCTCGGTCTCGGCGTCGGCGCGACCACCGCGCTGTTCGCCGTCTTTCGCGGGGTCTTTCTCGAGCCGCTTCCGCTCCCGGACTCGGAAGAGATCCTGGTCGTGATGCAGACGGGGACGTTCGGGTGCTGCGGACCGGCCTCGGGGCCGGACTACATGGACTGGGTGGAGCGGCAGCGGTCGTTCGACGGAATGGCCGCGCTTTCTCCCGACGTCGTCACGCTGACCGGACTCGACGAGGCGGAGCGCGTGTACGCCACGCGCGTCACGGCGAGCGCGTTCGACCTTCTCGAGGTCGATCCGGTGCTGGGCCGCGGGCTCCAGGAGCGGGACCAGGTAGAGGACGGCGCGGTCGTGCTCGGCTACGATCTCTGGCAGCGACTGTACGGGGGCCGAACGGACGTCGTAGGGGGCAGCCTCGAGGTCGGAGGGCGTCCGCGGACGGTCGTGGGCGTGATGCCCGAGGACTTCGACGTGCCCTCGCCGTGGCTCGGGACCCGCAGGCACGAGCTCTACCTTCCCATGTCGGTGGAGACCCTGCAGAGCAACCGTGGGAACCACTCCTATCCGGTCATCGCACGCCTCTCCGACGGTGTCTCGTTCGAATCGGCGCAGCAGGACATGGACCGGATCATGCGCGAGCTGGCCGACGAGTATCCGCAGACGAATGCGGACCGTGGGGCGAGGCTGTTCGTGATGCACGAATACCTCTACGGCGACCACGGCCACCAGCTCATGCTCATTCTCGGGGCCGCGGCGCTCGTGCTGCTCATCGCCTGCGCGAACGTGGCGGGGCTCCAGCTGGCGAGAGGAGCGGGGCGCGAGGGTGAGCTCGCCGTCCGCTCGGCGCTCGGTGCCTCCCGTCAGGCGATCGTGCGCCTCCTGTTTTCCGAGAGCGCCCTGCTGGCGGTGCTCGGCGCGGTCATCGGTGTGGTCGTCGCCTTCGGGGCGATGGACGCGCTGAAGGCGATGCTTCCGGCCAGCATTCCCCGCGTGAACGAGGTCGCCATGGATCCGAGCGCGCTGGCGTTCGCCCTCGTGGCCTCCGGGGTCACCGCGATCGTGTTCGGAATGCTGCCGGCCGTCCTGGCCTCCCGCACGGACGTGGCGGCGGGAGTCCGTGACGGGAGCCGTGGGACCTCCGCACCGGCCAGGGAGCGCGTCCGGGACGCCTTCATCGTCGCGCAGATCGCGATTGGGCTCGTCCTGGCGAACGGAGCCGGGCTGCTGGTCCGCAGCTACGCGGAGCTCCGGGGGCAGGAGTACGGCTTCGATACGGGAGGCGTCCTGACCTTCGCCCTGAGCCCGAGCGGGCCTCGGTACGAGGAGGCCGGGCCTCGCGAGCAGTTCTTCGAGGCCGTGAACGGGCGGATCGCCGAAGTGCCGGGCGTCCGAAGCGTCGGGATGGTCTCCAGGCTGCCGCTCGAAGGAGGCAGCAACGGCAACGTGCAGGTGGAGGGGTGGGAGCCACGCACGAGCCACAACCAGGGACCGCTCGTGGAGCTGGTGAGCGTCGTGGGGGACTACCTGCCGGCCATGGGCATCCCGCTCCTGCAAGGACGCATGCTGACCCCGACGGACTCGATCGCCGATGCCGTCGGTGTGCTCGTCAACCAGGCGATGGTGGACGAGATCTGGCCCGGCGAGAATCCGCTGGGCAAGCGGTTCGCCTTCGGCGATGCGCCGCCCTGGCTCACGGTGGTGGGTGTCGTCGGCAACGTGCGGCAGTGGGGGCCCGAGCGCCCGGTGCTCGCGCAGACCTACGTGCCGTATTCCCGGGGCTGGTCGACGTCGGGCTTCCTGGCCGTGCGCATCGAGGGCGATCCGTCGCGCATCGTGCCCGACGTGCGAAGGGCCGTGCTCGAGGTCGATCCGACCCAGCCGCCGTCGAACATCCGCAGCATGGACGAGCGTCTGGAGGCCTCGTTCGCCCAGCGGAGGTTCTATACGAACCTGATCGGCCTGTTCGCCCTCGCTGCCCTCTTCCTGGCCTCGGCCGGGATCTACGGCACTGTCTCGTACTTCGTCGCACGCCGCACGCGGGAGCTGGGGATTCGGATTGCGCTCGGCTCGGGCAGGAGCGGTGTCGTCGGCCTGGTCGTGAGGAGAGGGGTGAGGCTCGCGGCGTGGGGGCTCGGGCTGGGTCTTCTCGGCGTGTGGGGGACCGTCTCGATCGCGGAGTCGCTGGTCTACGGTGTCGCTGCCGTCGATCCCCTTTCGCTGATGGCGGGATGCCTCGTGCTCGCTGCCGTGGCGATCGGAGCGTCCGCGCTGCCCGCGACCCGGGCGGCGCGGGTGCCCCCGAGCCTCGCCCTTCGCTCGGAGTAGGAGGACGGGGTGGGAGAATTCGAGCAGCTCGTGCTGCTGGCCGTCCTGCGCCTGGACAATCGGGCCTACGGGATGGGGATCCGGGAAGAGATCGAGCGCCGCACCGGCCGCGACGTGTCGTACGGAGCCGTCTACGCGACGCTCGATCGCCTTCAGCGGAAGGGCTTCGTCCGCTTCGACATGGGTGAGGCGACACCGGAGCGGGGCGGCCGAGCGCGAAAGTACTTCGGCGTCGAAGCGCCCGGGCGCGAGGCCCTCCGATCGACGCGAACCGCGCTCGCGGTGATGTGGGACGGCGTGTCGATCTGAGGCTGCGGCTTTTTCGTTGACACCCCTCCGGGGCCGGTCTAGCTTCTCCCGAAGGATACCTGAGTCACGGGCCCATCCCCCGCCGAGGGGGGTGGGCCCGTTTCGTTTGAGGACAGGATGAGCGGACACGGCAGCTGCACCGTCATCGTCGGATGCCAGTGGGGCGACGAAGGGAAGGGCAAGATCGTCGACGTGCTGGCCGAGGGTGTCGACATCGTCGCCCGCTATCAGGGCGGCGCGAATGCTGGCCACACCGTCCATGTGGGGGACGACGAGTTCGTGCTCCACCAGATCCCGTCCGGGGTCCTCCACGACGGGCGCCGCTGCCTCCTCGGCAACGGGGTCGTTCTCGACGTGCAGCAGTTCTTCGAGGAGTACGACGCCCTCGTCCAGCGAGGCATCGACATCGAGGGGCGCGTGGGCGTGAGCTATCGTGCCCAGCTGCTCATGCCCTACCACCGCTATCTGGACAAGGCGGTGGAGGATTCCGCCGCGACCAAGATCGGCACCACGGGTCGGGGGATCGGCCCGGCATACGAGGACAAGGCCGGACGGCGTGGCGTTCGCACGGCCGACCTGCTGAATCCGGAGAGGCTCGCGAAGCGCATCGACGCGGCGAAGGCCCGTGTGGTCGCGAGGCTCGAGGAGCTCGGGGCGGACACGGGCCCCCTCGAGCAGGCCATGGAAGAGACGCTCGCGCTGAGTGACCGTCTTCTGAGTCTCGCGACCGACGTCGGGCCCGAGATCAGCGCCGCGCTTCGTGCGGGGCGGAACGTGCTGCTCGAAGGCGCACAGGGCACGGCGCTGGATCTCGACCACGGGACCTATCCCTTCGTCACGTCCTCCAACACCACCGCGGGTGGGGCTGCGACAGGGACCGGCATCGGCCCCACGTCGATCACGGACGTCATCGGGATCGTGAAGGCGTATACGACCCGCGTCGGGGAAGGCCCGCTCCCGAGCGCGATGACTCCGGAGATGGACGAGCACGTGCGCCGGCTGGGCGGCGAGTTCGGCGCCACCACGGGACGTCCGCGGCGCTGCGGATGGTTCGACTCGGTCCTGACCCGCTTCGCCTCCCAGGTGAACGGGCTGACGGGTGTCGCCGTGACCAAGCTCGACGTGCTGGACACGCTCTCCGAGGTGAAGATCGCCACCGCGTACCGGATGCCGAGCGGCAAGGTCCGCGAGTTCTTCCCGGCCGACACCTGGTCGCTCTCGGAGGTCGAGCCGGTCTACGAGACGATGCCGGGCTGGAAGCAGTCGACCGGTGACGTGCGCAGGCTCGAGGATCTACCGAGGAACGCGCGTGCGTACCTTGACCGCATCGAGGAGCTGACGAACGCCCCCGTGCGCTGGGTCTCGGTGGGGACGAAGCGGAGTCAGATCATCCCCGTTTCCTGAGAGCCCCCGTCCGGCGTCCGGCTCGGGGAATCAGAAGACGGCGAAGACGATCCGCGCGATCCAGAAGAACATCGTGAGCAGGGCGGGAAAGAGGGCCAGCCCCACCGAAAAGGTCAGTCCCGCCCGGTAGAGGGCCGGTCCCGTGGGGAGCACCTGCCGCCCCCAGAGCTTCTCCACGAGGATCTCCACCGCCGGTCCGAACAGGTAGCACACGTTGGCCATCACGCCGAAGACGGCTGCGGGCACGATCCACTCGAGCGAGGTCGCGGCGTATCCGTTCGGAGGCAGCGCGACGAAGACCCATGTCAGGGCCACCGATACGAGCCCGGCCGACCCGACCGCGACGTTGTACGCGAGGCGGCGTCGCTCCCACCACTTGAGGATCCCTCCCACGGTGCGCCGGGCCGGAGTCGGATACAGGAATTCGGTGATGGCGCTCATGTCGCAGGTCCCTCGTCTCCTCTCGTGTGGCCGCATCGAGACCAGAGCGGCCCCATCGACTTTGTACTGCAAAGTTGATGCCGCGCCGTCCGCGCAGCAACTGCACAGGTCTCGGCGACAGCGCTAGGTTTGAGGCCTTCGAGACGTCCCGCGCGGTGCAGGACGTGGAGGCGCCGTCGGGAGGCACGCCACACCCATGTTCGACGAACTCGGAACCAAGCTCGACGGAGCGCTGAAGAAGCTCCGGCAGCGCGGTGTCCTGACGGAGCCCATGATCAAGGAGGGGCTCCGCGAGGTGCGACGTGTGCTCCTAGAGGCGGACGTCAACTTCCAGGTCACGCGCGAATTCCTGGGCCGGGTCCAGGAGCGCGCGCTCGGCGAGCAGGTGCTGAAGGCGGTCTCGCCGGGGCAGCAGATCGTGAAGATCGTTCACGACGAGCTCGCGCACCTCTTCGGCGACGACAGCCCCACGCTCGACCGCGGGCCCTCGAGCCCGACCGTGATTCTCATGGTCGGCCTGCAGGGGGCCGGAAAGACGACCACGGCGGCGAAGCTGGCACGACGCCTGGGACGCGAGGGACGCATGCCGATGCTTGCCGCCTGCGATCTTCAGCGCCCCGCCGCGGTCGAGCAGCTCCAGACACTCGGCCGTCAGATCGGAGCGGACGTGCATGCGGGCGAGTTCGGCGGGGATCCGGTCGAGACGGCGCGGGCTGCCGTCGAGGCGGCCCGGGAGGGCAAGCACCGCACCATCATCGTCGACACGGCCGGGCGCCTCCAGATCGACGAAGCGCTCATGAGCGAGCTGGCCGAGGTCCGGGACGCGGTGAAGCCCTCCGAGATCCTGCTCGTCGCCGATGCGATGACGGGGCAGGAGGCCGTGACCATCGCGAAGGGCTTCGACGACGCGCTCGGGATCACGGGTGTCGTGATGACCAAGATGGATGGCGACGCCCGGGGTGGCGCGGCGCTTTCCATCCGAGGCGTCATCGGGAAGCCGATCAAGTTCATCGGCGTCGGCGAGGGCATCGACGACCTCGATACGGCGGACCCGCAGCGGCTCGCCGGCCGCATTCTCCAGATGGGCGACGTGGTGGGCCTGGTCGAGCGTGCGCAGGTCGCGATCGACGAGAAGGAACAGGCGAAGCTGCAGGAGAAGGTCCTGGGCCAGGGCCGGTTCACCCTCGAGGACTTCCTCGTCGCGATGCGGCAGATCCAGAAGATGGGTCCCCTCGATCAGCTGATGAAGCTGATCCCGGGAATGAGCAAGATGAAGATCCCAGCTCAGAACATGGACCCGAAGCGCTTCAAGCACGTGGAGGCCATCATCCTGTCGATGACGCCCGAGGAGCGGCGGAACCCGAAGATCCTCAACGGGTCGCGGCGGGCTCGCATCGCGAAGGGAAGCGGCCGCCCGGTGTCGGAGGTGAACCGTCTCCTCAAGCAGTTCAAGGAGATGCAGAAGTTCATGAAGCAGATGAAGGGGATGATGGGTGGGGGGATGCCGCGCATGCCCGGCATGCCGTTCGGACGCTGAGGGCACCCCGCCGCCGGCCACGCGCTCGCCCGACACCGCTCGAGGAACCATGAGGAATCGAGAGTCCGTACGCCCACGAGGCATGCACTTCCGCCGGATCGTTCCCCTGCTGCTTGCCGGGCTGTGCTGCGCGCCGCCCCTGGTGGCCCAGCAGCTGGACGCGTCCCGCCTCCGCGGGCTTTCCTACCGCTTCATCGGCCCCGACGGAAACCGCGTGATCTCCGTCATGGGGGAGCCGGGAAATCCGCTGGTCATGTATGCCGGTGCAGCGTCGGGAGGGCTCTTCAAGACGGAGGACGGAGGGGTCCGCTGGCGTCCGATCTTCGACGACCAGGAAGTGTCGTCGGTGTCTGCGCTCGCGATGGCGCCCTCCGACGCCAACCAGATCTGGGCGGGTACCGGCGAGACGTTCCTGATCCGTCCCGCGCACGCGATGGGCGACGGCATCTACAAGTCGGTCGACGCGGGAGCGACGTGGGAGCACATGGGCCTCGACGACACCGGGCGCATCGGCCGGATCCGGGTCCATCCCACCGATCCGGACGTCGTGTACGCGTGCGCGCTCGGACACACGTACGGCCCGCAGGCGAGCCGCGGGGTGTGGCGCACCGAGGACGGCGGCGAGCGCTGGGAGCTGGTGCTGCACGTGAGCGAAGAGGCCGGTTGTGCCGACCTCGCCATCGACCCGAACAACCCGCGCTTCCTCTACGCGGCGATGTGGGACATCCACATCAACACGTGGGGGCTGAACTCGGGCGGGCCCGACTCCGGCGTGTGGCGCACCCCCGACGGAGGTGACACGTGGGAGCGCGTCTCAAGCGTAGGCCGGGGCCTTCCCGCGACGAACGATCAGACGATCGGCAAGATCGCGGTCGAAGTCGCGCGGAGCGATCCGGGGCGGGTCTACGTCCTGACGGAGGAGGAGGCACCGCGCTTCTACCGCTCGGACGACTACGGGCGCACCTGGACGCACGTGTCGACGAACCACACGATGAACGAGCGTGCGCCGTACTACACGCGCATCGCGGTGGACCCCGAGAACGCGGACAAGATCTACTTCATCAGCGTCCGCTACGGCGTCTCGGTCGACGGCGGCAGGACGCTCGTCGACGACCCCGGCAACGGGGGCGGTGACACCCACGACATCTGGATCGACCCCACCGACCCCGACCGGATCATGGTCGGCGACGACGTGGGCAACACGAACGTGGCGCTCGACGGGCGCACCTTCCGCAACCACCGCCTGCCGGTCGCGCAGATGTACCACGTCGCCGTGGACGACGAGATCCCCTACAACGTCTACGGCAACCGCCAGGACGGGTACTCGTACCGGGGTCCCTCGAACTCGCGCACCGGCTCGATTCCGCTCGGCCTCTGGCAGGACGTGGGCGGGTGCGAGTCGGGCTTCGCACAGCCGCTGCCCGACGACTCGAACATCGTCTGGTCCGGATGCTACGACGGCGGGCTCGAGATCTACGACCACCGCAACCGCCAGGTCCGCAACGTCCGTGTCTGGCCCGAGGCCGGGTACGGATGGGCGCCGAAGGACATGCGGTACCGGTGGCACTGGAACTTCCCGATCCACATCTCGCCCCACGATTCGGACGTGGTGTACGTGGGGAGCCAGTACGTCCACCGCACCACGAACGGTGGGCACTCGTGGGAGGAGATCAGCCCCGACCTGACCCTCGACCTCGAGGACCATCAGCTGTCGTCGGGTGGCGTCGCGATCGACAATCTCATGACCTACGACGGCTCGCTGATCTTCGCGATCGCCGAGTCGCCCCACGAGGCGGGGACCATCTGGGTCGGCACCAACGACGGGCAGGTGCAGCTGACCCGCGACGGCGGTGGGGACTGGACGAACGTCACGGAGAACGTTCCGGACCTGCCACCGTGGGGCACCATCGCCAACGTCGAGCCGTCGCGGCACGATCCGGCCACGGCGTACATCTCGGTCGACCTGCACCAGATGGGCGACTTCGATCCGTGGATCTACAAGACCGAGGACTACGGTCGGAGCTGGAGGAAGATCAGCGACGGGATCGAGTCGTCACCGCACTCTTTCGTGCACGTGGTGCGGGAAGACCCGAAGCGGTCGGGCATGCTGTATGCCGGCACGGACAACGCCGTCTGGGTCTCCGTGGACGACGGGGAGACGTGGTCGAAGCTGCGCATGAACATGCCTCCGGCGCCGGTCTACTGGCTCACCGTGCAGGAGCGCTTCGACGATCTGGTGGTCGCCACCTACGGGCGCGGCTTCTGGATCCTCGACGACGTGGGATCCCTTCGGGCCATGGCCGACACCGACCCGGGCTCGCACACGCTCTTCGACGTGCGGCCGGCCTACCGGTGGCAGGAAGTCCAGGGGATCAAGACGGAGCCGAGCATGAGCACCGGGCGCGACCCCCGCTACGGTGCGAACATCGACTACTTCGTCGGGGGCGACGAGGACATGGGTCGGGTCCGCGTGACGATCGAGGACGACCGGGGTGAGGTGGTCCGCACGCTTTCGGGGCCGGGCGCTCCCGGGCTGCAGCGCGTGCACTGGGATCTGCGCCACCCGGCGCCCGATCTGCCGCGCTTCCGGACCCGTCCTCCCGGAGCGGACTGGGTGCCGCTCGAGCAGGGCGGGGACCGGGTCGTGTACGTGTGGGACATCGACCTGATCCGGGGTCAGCGCGGCCCGCTCGCCGTGCCCGGGAGCTATACCGTGCGTGTCGAGGTCGGCGGGGAGGTGTTCACGCGGCCGCTGGAGGTGCTGAAGGACCCGCACTCCTCCGGGACGCTGTCGGACATCGAGGCTCAGGTCGCGTTCAGCCTGCGCCTCCGCGATCAGATCTCGGAGATCACCGGGGTCATCGAGCGTATGGAGCACACCCGCGTCCAGCTCGAAGCGGTCGCTGCGGCTCTCGAGGACGATGAGGCGGCCCGGGAAGCGCTCGAGGAGGTCCAGCGCGTCGAAGCGCTGGCGATCGAGCTCGAGGGCAGGCTGGTCGACGTGCACCTGACCGGCGCCCGCGAAGACTCGTTCCGTAATCCCATGCGGCTGTACGGCAGGTTCAGCGCCCTCGCCTCGGACGTCGACTGGAAGGGCGCCGACTTCATGCCGACAGTCCAGCAGCGGGAGGTCCACGAGGTGCTCACGGAGCGGCTCGAAGATGCGAAGGGTGCGATCCAGGCGTTCTTCGACCAGGAGATGGCAGTGCTGAACGAGCGGCTGCGGGCGCTGGGTCGGCCCGCGATCATCTCGGAGTAGCGGACGTCCCTCCGGCCCGATCGGGGATCTCCCGACGGCGCCGCAGCACCGCCCCGCCGAGATTGGAACCGGGAAGGGCTCCGAGGGAGGGCCCTCCCGCTCAGGTGAGGTGGAACGATGGATCGGCGGCGACTCGTCTTCCCGGCTTTCTTCCTCCTCGTGCTCCCGCTGGTCGGATGTGCGAGTGGAAATCTCCTCGGCCAGTACGACTATCGGGATTCGGCCCTGGGTGTCGTCTCGGACGTTCCGCCCCGCCCCGACGTCCTGTCGGGGTCCCTCTTCGACGTCCGATCGTCGGGTGACCCGCTTCGTGACGTCCTTCGCGTCGGGGCGCGCGTCGCACGGGAGGTCAGCGCGGCCGAGGTCCAGATGAAGCTGGATTCGGCCTCCACCCGAATCGACGTGGGTCTGGAGCTCGAGCGAAACGCGCACGATCGAACCGCGCGGTATCTGGGTGCCGATCCGGTGCCGCGCGAAGCGGAGGCGGATTACCTCCTGGAGCTCATCGTCGTCGACTACGGCGTCGTCGCGGACGCGTGGGATGCGCCGGCGGAGTTCTACGTCGAGGCGGACGCGGCTCTGCTCCACGAGGCCACGGGCACCGAGATCTGGCGGGCCGAGGTCGGGGCACGCGATCCCATCGGCCCCGGTGTGGTGGGCGCGCCCCAGGAGGTGCGGGACGTTCTGACCGCCGCCGTGCTGGCTACGCTCGACGTCGACGAGATCGTGCTCGTTCTCGAGGGGCTGGCGGACTTCTCCGCTCGCGTGATCACGGACCGCCTTCGCGACGACCTGAGGGAGGCGCGCAGGAGGTAGAGGCCGGCCCGCCGCCGGTCAGGGGCCGGCCGGCGGCCGATGCATCTTCGGCGCTACCCTCGCCTGGCGAGCGCGGCGACCGCGCGGACGCCCTCGGCGAGCCGGGTCCGCACCGTGGTGGGCTCGAACGTCCACTCGTGGCCGACGTCGATCTCGCGCCCCTGGAAGCGCCGCTTGAAGTCCGAGATCCCGCCCACGGGGTCGTCGCTGCCCTGCGTGCCGCCCGTGATGCCTCCGAGGTCGAACCATGCGCACCCGCACGACTTCGCCCAGCGCATGAGTTCCCACATCGGCGCGTAGTGGACCGCGACGGTGGTGCCGAGCCGACGGGTGGAGGCGGAATCCGCATATTCGGCATGATCGCCGTTGTTACGCGCCGACGCGAAGGCCACCAGGGAGCCCTCGTCGGGATAGTCCGGGCCGAAGGTTCCCACGATCCGGAAGAGGTCCGGGTGCTCGTTGGCGTAGGCGATGAGCCGGCTCCAATCCGGTGGCCGCATTCCTCCCCCGGTGCGCGCGAACGTCTCCACGAACAGCTCGTGCATGCGCGACGCCCATCGCTCGTCGGTCACCGGCTCGACGCGATACCCCTTCTTCGCGGGGTCCCGGATGAACCGGCGGCAGCTCGCGGAGAACGACGCGAGCAGCTCCTCCTCGGTCGGCGCGAGGTCGACGCGTGCGGTACGGGCGTACCGTCGCGGGTCAGAGGCACGTGCATACCCGAGATCGGCCGCAGCCGCATCGAGAGCCTCGCGTCGCTCGTCGTCACCCTCGAAGATCTCGACCCGGACACCGAGGAGGCGTGGGTCGTGCCCGACCCAGGCACGGAGCGAAGCGAGAAGCGACGTGAGCGATTCCGTGTTCTGCCCATGTCCGAAGCGGGTGGCGCGCGCGTAATAATGGCCGGGCAGGGTCCGTGTCTCGTTCCTCCGCACTGCGGTGGCTGCGCCGAGCGACCCCGACCCCTCGTCCCGCACGACGAAAAACCGATATTGCGAGTCACTGATGTCCCGGATCCAGCTGGCGCGATGCTCCAGCGGGAGAGGGATCCCCTCGCGGACCATCTCCTGCTCGATATCGGCCCAGCGGTCGAGGTCGTGGAATGGCTCCATGTCGTCGGCGGATCGTCCTGCGCACACCGTGAGAGGGAAGATGTGCATCTCGAAGGGTTCGTCCTCAGCAAGATACAACACCGTCCTCCGCCTCCCAGCGTCGTGGTTCCGGTCCGAGCACGGGGCGGGTGTCGCCTCCGTACGCCAGGTCGGCCTGCTCGCGGCGGTGGCCGCCGTCCTTGCGTCGCCGCTCCGGGCGCAGACGCCCGAGTCGGTATGGGACGACGTCGTCGCGGAGTGGCGTGCGGCGGTGCGCGACGAAGGTATCGTCGGGGCGTCTCTGGCCCGGGTGCAGGACGGGCGCGTCGTCGCGCTCGAGAGCGAGGGGATGGCGGACCTGGAGCGGGGGCTGCCGGTCGACGATCGGACGATCTACCACTGGGCCTCGATCACGAAGACGCTCACGGCGATCTCGATCATGCAGCTGAGAGACCGCGGTCTCGTCCGCCTCGACGACCCGATCGTGGCGTACGTGCCGGAGCTCCGTGAGGTCCACAATCCGTACGGACCGATGGAAGACATCACGATCCGGCACCTGATGAGTCACTCGGCCGGCTTCCGGGGTGGCACGTGGCCGTACGCGGGTGGGGAGCCCTGGCAGCCCCACGAGCCGACCGAGTGGAGCCAGCTGGTCGCGATGATCCCGTACACGAAGATCCACTTCCAGCCCGGGTCGCGGTTCAGCTACTCCAATCCGGGCATCATCTTCCTCGGCAGGGTGATCGAGAAGGTGACCGGAGACGTCTTCGAGGCGTACGTCGACAAGAACATCTTCCGCCCCCTGGGCATGCGTCGGTCGTACTTCGACGTCACGCCGTGGCATCTTCTGCCGCACCGCTCCAATCACTACTTCGTTCGGGAGGGGCGACGGGAGCCGGGCGGAGTGGACTTCAACACGGGGATCACCGTGTCGAACGGGGGGCTCAATGCCCCGGTCGGCGACATGGCGCGGTATCTGGCCTTCCTGACGGGCGCCCCGATCGACGGAGCGGATTTCGACGCGGTCCTTCCGCGGGCCTCGCTCGAGGAGATGTGGGAGCCGGTTGTTCCGATCGGCGACAACCGGATGGGGAACGCCTCCATGGGTCTCAGCTACTTCCTGTACGAGCGCGACGGTGTTCGCGTCGTCGGGCACACGGGAACGCAGCGCGCCTTCTACTCGTTCTTCTACATGGATCCGGCGTCCGGGTCCGCGGTCTTGGCCGCGTTCAACACGGGCAGCTCCGACGAGACCGGTCCCGACACGGACGCGGTCCGCGTCCGGATCAGCGGCCGACTGGTGAACGAGCTGTTCCCTCGCGTGCGCGCGTCGGGGGGCGCCCGATGACCGGCGCTCCGATGGACCGCCGCGAATTCGTTCGTGTCGTGGGGGCGGCGGCGCTCGCGCCGCTCGCCGGCGCGTGCGCGCCGCCGTCGGAGTCCGGGGATCTGCCGTGGCCCGGCTACGGCGACGCGACCGTGATCGACGCGCTCTCCGGCCCCATTCAGTTCAACATCCCGCAGCAGGGGCTGCCCCTCGACGAGGCGGCGATCGAGGCCGTGCGCTCGTCGGGCATCACGGCCGTCAACCTGACGGTCAACGCCCAGCCCTCCGAGGGACGGTCGGCGCTGGAGGCCACGGACGCGAAGATGGCCGCGTGGGCCGATCAGATCGCGGCCCGCCCCGACGTCCTCCGGCTGGTGGAGTCCGTGGAGGACGTGCGCGACGCGAAGGAGACCGGCCGTCTCGGTGTCATCTTCGGTTTTCAGGACGGAGTCCCGTTCGAGGACGACCTCGAACGGATCTCGGACTTCCACGGCCGCGGCCTCCGTATCGCTCAGCTCACGTACAACGTCGGGAATCGGCTGGGCTCCGGAAGCCTGGTTCCGTCCGACGACGGGCTGACCGAGCTCGGACGCGAGGCGGTGGCACGGCTCGACGAGACGAGGATCCTGGTCGACCTCTCGCACTGCGGTGCTCGGACGACCCTCGACGGGATCGAGGCCTCGACCCGGCCGGTGTCGATCACCCACTCGGGCTGCAACGCCGTGTACCGACACCCTCGGAACAAGAACGACGCGACGCTGCGACGACTGGCGGACCGGGGCGGCGTGGTGGGCATCTATCTCATGCCCTTCCTCAACGAGGCCGGGCCACCGTCCGCGGAAGACGTCGTCGCGCACATCGAGCACGCCCTGAGCGTGTGCGGCGAGGATCACGTGGGCATCGGCACCGACCAGGGCATCGTGCCGCTCGACGTCGGAGGGGACTTCCAGCAGCGGTTCGACGAGGTCTCGGCCATGCGCTCCACAGCCGGGATCGCCGCGCCCCGCGAGGATACGGTTCCCTACGTTCCGGAGCTCAACCACCCCCGACGCCTCGAGACCATCGCCACGATGCTCGCCGCGCGGGGGCACGCGAGCCCGGTGATCGAGAAGATCCTCGGAGACAACTTCCTTCGACTCTTTCGGGAGGTGTGGGCATGAGTGACCGTGAGGCCGCCGAACGCGCGCTCCTTCGTCACCTGCTGGCGACGATCGCGTACCGTGGCGGAAAGGTGCTCCGGGATGCGCCCGACGGCTTCGGCGCGGTATCGGCGGGGAAGGGCACGCGGTCCGCGATCGAGATCCTCGCGCACGTGGGAGATCTGTTCGACTGGGGGCTCGCGCTCGCGAACGGCGAGCACCGGTGGTCGGAGACGCGTCCGGACGACTGGTCGGCGCAGGTCGACCGGTTCCACGGCGGGCTCGCCGCGGTCGACGCCAGGCTCGCGGCGCCCGAACCTCTGGAACGGTCGGCGCGACGCCTTCTGCAGGGTCCGTTCGCCGACGCCCTGACGCACGTCGGGCAGCTCGCGATGCTGCGCAGGCTGGCCGACGCGCCGGTGAAGGGCGAGAACTACTACCGGGCGGAGATCGAGGCGGGTCGTGTGGGACCGGATCAGCACCCCGCGGTCTACGAATTCGACTGAGTGCATCGCTGTACACTGCCCCACATCTCTTTTATTCTTTGCGTCTGCCCGTTTTCCGGCGTCGCAGCCGGTCGGGACGACTCGGGGCACTCGCTCCCCGCAATTCAGACACACCGCAAGAACCGAAGATGCCTGCACGTATTCGACTCCGGCGGATGGGCCGGAAGAAGAAGCCCCATTACCGGATCGTCGTGGCCGACAGCGCGTCGCCGCGCGACGGCCGCTTCGTCGAGACCCTCGGCTACTACAAGCCCCTCTCGGACCCGGCGCGCCTGGTCCTGGACATGGAGCGTGTCGACCACTGGATCTCGGAGGGCGCGAGCCCCTCGGGCACCGTGAAGTCCCTGATCTCCAAGGCCCGCAGGGGTGGGGACGGCACCGTGGCCGTCGGCGAGGTCGACGCCGAGGAGCGGAAGGCGAAGCGTGCAGAGGAGCTGGCTTCGCGTCGGGCTGTGGAGCAGAAGGCCGAGGCCGAGAAGAAGGCTGCCGAGGAGGCCGCCGCCGCCGAGGCCGCCGCTGAAGCTCAGGCCGCTGCCGAGGCTGAAGCCGCCGCTTCGGAGGAAGCTGCGGCCGAGGAAGGCGCCGAGGCCGAAGCCCCGGCCGCCGAAGCTGCCGAGGAGGAGGCTCCGGCCGCCGAGGCGGAGGAGTCCGCCGAAGCCGAGGATGCCGAGGAGGAGAAGAAGTCCGAGTAGCCTCGGGCGTCCGGCACTCCGATGGGTCGCCGCGACCCCAGCCATCTCGTCGTGGGCCACCTCGACAAGGCCCACGGGACCCGCGGTGAGCTGTATGTGTGGCCCCTGACCGATCACCCCGAGCGCGTGTTCGCGCCCGGGGTGGTTCTTTTTCTGGGGGACGGGAGCGCGGAGGAGCCCGACCCGGATCTTCCCCCGCTGCGCGTCGACACCACGCGGCCCTTTCAGCGGGGCGTGCTCGTTCAGTTCGGAGGCGTCGACGACCGCAGCCAGGCCGAGCTTCTTCGAGGACGCTACCTCTACCTGCCGATCGACGAGGTGGCGCCGCTCGAGGAAGGGGAGGTCTTCTACCACCAGCTTCTCGACATGGAGGTCGTGACCGTGGACGGCGACGCGGTCGGAACGGTCAGGGAAGTGTTCGAGCTCGGGCCGGCCGATCTTCTCGAGGTCCGAGGCGCACGTGGCACGGTGATGATCCCGTACCGGCCGGAGATCGTGATCGAGGTCGACCCCGAAGCGGGTCGCATGGTGATCGATCCGCCGGAGGGGCTGCTCGACCTTCAGGAGGGCGGGGCGGAGCCCGGTCCGAAGGGGGGCTGAGCGCATGCCGATGCGGATCAACATCGTCTCGATCTTCCCCGGCTTCTTCGAGGGACCGCTCGGCCTGTCCATTCCGGCGCGTGCGGCGGACGCGGGGCTGGTGGAGTACCGCCTGGTGGATCTCAGGGAGTACACGCACGATCGGCACCGGACGGTGGACGACGTCCCGTACGGAGGCGGCGCCGGCATGGTCATGAAGCCGGAGCCGTTCTTCGAGGCCATGGACGATCTGGCGCCCGAGGGACCGATCGTTCTGCTGAGCGCGCGCGGGCGCCCCTTTCGACACGCCGACGCGGTTCGCCTGAGCGTCGCGTCCGAGCTCACGCTGCTCTGCGGCCACTACAAGGACGTCGATCAACGCGTGGCCGACCACCTCGCCACCGAGGAGATCTCGCTGGGCGACTTCGTCCTCTCCGGTGGAGAGATCGGAGCGCTCGCCATCACCGACGCGGTCGTGCGGCTGCTGCCCGGCGCGATGGGGGACCACGACGCTGCGGCGACCGACTCCTTCTACGACACGGGGCTCCTCTCGGCGCCTTCGTACACGCGACCGCCCGAGTACCGGGGGCACGCAGTGCCCGAGGTGCTCCGCTCGGGAGACCACGCGCGGATCGCGGCCTGGCGCCGTGCGGAGTCCGAGCGGCTCACGCGGGAGCGCAGGCCGGAGCTCTCCGAAGGGAGCGGAGCTCCACCGAAGGCGGAGCGAGACTAGGGGTCGCAGGCGAGTCCTGCCGACTCAGCCCCCGGACAGCCCCTCCCGCCCTCCCGCCTTCCACTCCGGCGTCGGCCCATCCGCCAGGAAGCGGACCGCTTCGACCGCGGCATCGACGAGGGCTGCCATGTGCTCGAAGTCGATGCGGTCGACCTCGTCGGACGGCCGGTGGTAGTCCTCGTGCATGTTGTAGGAGGATAGCGTGTGGGCCGGAACCCCCTCGAGGGCGAACGCCACGTTGTCGCTTCGGAAGAAGAAGTTCATCTCCGGCCGCGGATCGGCGACGATGGGGGAGCCCGACTCCGCGAGCTGGTCTCCCATCGTGGTGCGCTCGTATCCGGTCAGCCATCCCCGGCCGAACCCTCCGGCAGCGCTGTCCGGCCGCCCGATCATCTCGATCTGAAGGTTGGCGACGGTCTGCTCGATCGGCACCACCGGATGGCGGAGGTACCAGAACGTTCCGAGAAGGCCCTGCTCTTCCGCCGTGCTCAGCAGGATAACGACCGTGCGGCGGGGCGGCGTCCCTTCGGACAGGGAACGTGCGATCTCGAGGATCGCGACCGTGCCCGAGCCGTCGTCGTCGGCACCGTTGTAGATCGAATCCGCGGCGCCGGGACCGTCCGTCACCGGCGCCCCGATGCCGACGTGGTCGTAGTGCGCCCCGATCACGACCGCCTCGTCGGCCACGGTCGGATCGGAGCCCGGGATGATGCCGAGGACGTTGACCTCGCCCTCCAGGATGCTCTCTGCCGGGATCGTGTCGAAGTCGACCGACTCGGAGGGGAGTACCAAGGTCGAGCGGGGGCCGTTGCGCCCCTCCACCGTCACCCGGGCGAGCGGCACCGGCTGGAAGTACCCGTCGGACCCCGCTGACTCGACCCCGTACCGCGCCAGCTCGGCGGCGAGGAAACGGGCTGCGCGCCTCGCTCCTTCCGTTCCCGTGGCCCGGCCCTCCATGGAGTCGGCCGCCAGGGTGGAGAGCAGGACCCGGAGCCGCTCGGACCGCGGCTGCTCGGCGTCGGCCAGGGCGGCGGGTGGATCGTCGATCGGCGGGGCGTCGGCTTCGGCACAGGCTCCGACGAGGGCGATCGTGATCAGGGTCGAGAGGGCGCGCACGGGGAGCATGGAGGTTCCCGAAGAGGGGGTCGAAAAGGCGCGAGGAAGGTCGGCTGAAAAGGGGCCTCGCGCCATGCTCTACGGGCCACCCACAGGGCTTCACCGCTCTGAGGGCCGGCGTTAGCTTATGGGTCTGCGCCCGAACGCCTCAGGCCGTGTCACTGGAGTCGATCATGACCGACATCATCAAGGAAATCGAGAAAGAGCAGCTGCGGGACGACATCCCGGAGTTCGCGCCCGGTGACACCGTCCGCGTCCTCTACCTCGTCCGCGAGGGGGCCAAGGAGCGCATCCAGGTGTTCGAAGGCGTCTGCATCGCGCGCAAGCACGGGGGCGTCGACGAGACCTTCACCGTCCGGAAGATCTCCAGCGGTATCGGCGTCGAGCGTATCTTCCCGCTCCACGCTCCGACCGTGACCGGGATCGAAGTGGTCCGGCGGGGCCGTGTGCGTCGGGCGAAGCTCTACTACCTGCGGGGCCGCCGCGGCAAGGCCGCCCGCATCGCGGAGAAGCGCACGGCACGCTGACCGCCGAGACCGGCGTGAAGCCGGGGACGGTCGGGTCGGAGCGGCCCCAGGACCTGCTCGAATACGAGCACAGGTTCTGGGGCCGCGGCCATCTGGTGGCGGGGGTCGACGAGGCGGGTCGCGGGCCCCTGGCCGGCCCTGTCGTGGCGGCCGCCGTGATTCTGCCCGAGGGGGCATGCGTCGAGGGGGCCGACGACTCCAAGCAGCTCTCGGCTTCGGCGCGTGAAGAGCTCTACGAGGCGATCATTCGCACTGCGCTCTCCGTCGGCGTGGGCGCCGCCTCGGTGGTGGAGATCGACCGCCGCAACATCCTGCGCGCGACGACCGTCGCCATGCAGCGTGCGCTCGCACGCCTCTCGCCGGATCCGGACCACGTCGTCGTGGACGGGCTGCCCGTGAAGTGGCTCGGCCGGGAGCACGACGCGGTGGTGGACGGCGACGCCCTCGTGCACTCGATCGGATGCGCCTCGATCGTGGCCAAGGTCGTGCGCGATCGGCTCATGCGCAGGCTGGCCGATCGGTACCCCGGCTACGGGTGGGAGCGGAACGTGGGCTACGGCACCGCCGAGCACCGAGCGGCGATCGAGGAGATCGGGCTGACCCCGCATCACCGCCTCACCTTCACCGGGCTCCAGTTCGAGCTCGAGCTCTAGCGGAGGGACCTTCGGCTCGCTCCGGCGTATGAAACGCCGCGTGTACTCCGACCCCCGACACCGCATGATTCGATCGCCCGTCTCGACCGGTCTCGCCACCCTGCTGTCCGCCGCGCTGTTCGGCGCCTGCGCCGCCTCCCAGGAGCCGCCGTCCGGTCCCGGACCGTCGGGGTCCGTGCCGGCCGCTCCGTCGCCGTCCGGCCCGGGCACGGAGGTCGCCGGCCCGACACTTCCCGTGTTCGCGGACGGGCAGGCGCAGGTCGTGGAGGGCTTCGCCGATCCCGGAACGTGGGTCCGTCACGACCTCTGGGTGGAGACCGAGTTCGACTCCGACGGCGACGGTCGCCCGGACCGCGTGCACGTCGACGTGTCCCGGCCCGCCCAGACCGATACCGAGGGGCTCAGAGTCCCGGTCGTCTACGAATCCTCGCCGTACTACTCCGGCGTCGGCTCGACGCAGTCCGAATACTTCTGGGACGTGCGTCACGCGATCGGCGACACGCCTCCTGCCCGGGGTGAGATGCCCCCGATCGCGCATCAGTCCCGGCGCCCGATCATCTCGAACAGTCATGTGGGGACCTGGGTGCCGCGCGGCTTCGCGGTCGTTCACTCGCAGTCCCCGGGCACCGGTCTGTCGCAGGGCTGCCCGACCGTGGGCGGAACGAACGAGTCGCTGGCTCCGAAGGCGGTGATCGACTGGCTGAACGGGCGCGCGCGCGGATTCACGGAGCAGGAAGGGGGAGAGGAGGTTCGGGCGTACTGGTCGACCGGCAGGGTCGGCATGACGGGAACCTCGTACAACGGGACCCTCACGCTGGCCGCCGCGACGACGGGGGTCGAGGGGCTCGAGGCGATCATTCCGGTCGCGCCGAACACCTCGTACTACCACTACTACCGCTCGAACGGGCTGGTCCGATCTCCGGGCGGATACCTGGGCGAAGACGTCGACGTCCTGTACGACTTCATCAACTCGGGTGATCCGGAGCGAAGAGCGTACTGCGACGCCACCTACCGCGACGGCGAGATGGCGGCGGGTCAGGATCGGATCACCGGCGACTACAACGACTTCTGGTCCGGGCGAGACTATCTGAACGTTCTCGACGGCGTCCGGGCGGCGACCCTCATGTCCCACGCCTTCAACGACTGGAACGTGATGCCGGAGCACAGCTACCGGATCGCCGAAGCGCTGGAGGAGCGTGGTGTCCCGGTGCAGGTCTACTACCACCAGGGCGGGCACGGTGGGCCGCCGCCTCTCGAGCTCATGAACCGCTGGTTCACGCGCTACCTCTACGAGGTGGACAACCGGGTCGAGGACGATCCGTCCGCGTGGATCGTTCGCGTGGGCGACTCCGCGCCGACCCCCTACGACGGGTATCCGCACCCCGAGGCGGAGGCCGTGACCCTCTATCCCGGCGGGGACGGCAGCGGCGTCGGGATGCTCGGGCTCGAGCGTCCGGAGGAGCCCGGTGTCGGGACCGTGGTCGACGACGTGGCCTGGACCGGTGCCGCGCTCGCGGGAGCCGCCGAGTCCCCCACGCGGCTCCTCTACGCGACCCCCGAGCTGACCCGGGACGTCCACCTGTCCGGGGTCACGACGGTCACGCTGCGCGTGGCGGCGAGCGCCCCTGCGGCCAACCTCTCGGTCTGGATGGTCGCGCTGCCCTGGACGGAGGGCGGCGCCATCACCGACAACCTCATCACGCGCGGATGGGCCGACCCGCAGAATCCGGTGTCCCCGCGTGAGAGCACGCCGCTGACGCCGGGCGAGTTCCGCAGCCTCACCTTCGAGCTGCAGCCCGACGACCAGGTGATCCGGGCCGGTCAGCGCATCGGGCTCATGATCTTCTCGAGCGATTCGGAGTTCACCCTGTGGCCCGAGCCGGGGACGGAGCTGAGCGTGGATCTGG
>Ga0209536_100002539_pt1 | contig 29745 bp, 28 predicted proteins | sample DeeMarSeWOR28_12_FD_187461 | JGI IMG/M metagenome (GOLD analysis project Ga0209536, IMG submission 187461) | Marine sediment microbial communities from White Oak River estuary, North Carolina - WOR-2-8_12 (SPAdes) (version 2) | ecosystem: Environmental > Aquatic > Marine > Intertidal zone >...
AACATCGACGACGACTCCCTGCATCCCGACAACGACTTTGGCGTCTGCAACACCGACCTCGAGATACCAGAGGGCGAGTACGTGGACATGCACGGCGTCTGCCCCGCCTACAACCAACCGGACCAGATCCTCCGCCGAGTGCGCGACATCCTCGAGCTCGGCGACACCTATTCCGCCGGCGACGTCAACTTCAACACGGTCCTGCTCTACTCACCGCAGCCGATCGTGGAAAGCGTATGCCCGGACGCGGCGGCCGAGTTCGCCATGCAGGAGGAGCCGGCACGCGATGATGGATTGCACCGAAGTCCGAAGAACACTTTGGCCCGCCGATGAGCTCCGTGTGAGCGACGATCAGGTGGAAGCGGCATTGGGCCATGCTGAACAGTGCCCGGCCTGTCGAGATTTCATCGAGGAGGATCGACGCCTGGCGGAATTCATTCGCGACGCGATACAGCGTGAGCCGGCTCCTCGTGAGCTGCGTGAGCGCCTGTATACTGCGCTGGCTCGTGAACGTGCTGGGACCGTTCCCGGACGATCACCGCTGCGTCGAAAACGGGAGCTGATCGCCGCCGTCGTGCTGATCGCGGGCGTCGCATCGGCCTCTGGGTACTGGCTGGCGAGCCGAGGCCAGTCAGAGATGGCAGCGACGGCTTTCGCGGAGGACTATCTGCGTCGTGTTGTCGAGCAGGAGCAACTGAGCAGTGCCGATCGAACTGAGATAGCTGCCTTCTTCGCGCGCGAGCTCGGCGTTGCGATGCCGCCACCCAACGTCCCGAATTTCGAAATTCGACGTGCCACGATCTGCCTGATGAACGGTCATCGCGGCGGGGTAGTCGAGTACGCCGCCGAGGGCAATCATCTCACCTTTTATCTGCTCCCCAAGTCGAATGAATCTCCAGGGGGAGTCCGCAGACTTGCCTCGATTCAGGCAGACGGTGGGACCGTGACTGCTCCAGCCGTGGCCGAGGAAAGAGGGTTGGGCGTCGCGACCTGGTGGGATGACGAGCACCAGCATGCTCTGGTTGGCAGCCTGTCCGAACGGGAACTGAAGCGACTCGCTCCGCTCTTCAGCTGCCCTAGCGCTCGCTCCGCCGCCGGTCCCTAGCCTTACCGCCCGCTAGCTCACTACTTTACCGCCCACGCAATCACGACCCGATTGTCTGGAGGGCGATCTTGAGCGGCGACGCAGGAATCATCACATCATTACAGATCTGTCCTGGCCACGGCCTGCCGATGACGGTCGTGGACCCGGCCCACATCATTTCGGACCAGGGGTTGGAGGGTTGCCGTCACGCGAAAGCGGGAAGCCGACGACAGGTACTACTCATCGAGGAAGAAACGCTGGATGAGCTGGTTTTGCGGCCGGGACTCATCAAGGAGAACATCACCACGCGCGGCATCGATTTGAATTCGTTGCCTACGGATACACGACTGCTTCTGGGCGCGGGTCTGGAGCTCTGGATCACCGGCCCGTGTGACCCTTGCGGGCTGATGGATGAGATTCGCCCGGGTCTAATGGAGGAGCTTAGAGGCAGGCGCGGCGTGCTAGCCTGGGTGAAGCAGGGAGGCCAGCTCAGAGTGGGAGATCGCATCGAGGTGATTCCGTCAAGGCAGGCAGGGGAAGGAGAGAAGCCATGAACAGGCGTTTTGGCACGGTCCCCCTGCTGATGTGGTGCTTGGTGCTGCTGGGTCAGTCGAAGGCCTTTGCCCAATCAGAGGCCATTGGGGCGGTCCGTCAGTATCGAGTCTCGCAGGAAGCCGAGATCGTCTCTCAGCTCGTCGAGTTCCTCTCTCTGCCCAATGTGGCGGCCGACATCCAGGACATCCAGGAAAACGCCGAAGCTCTGGTGGAGATGTTGGAACAGAGGGGCGTCGAGGCGCGCCTATTGGAGACAGCGGGTCCGCCGTACGTGTTCGGAGAACTTGCCGTGCCCGGTGCCACACGCACGGTCCTGTTCTACGCACACTATGATGGACAGCCTGTGGACACGAGTCGCTGGGTCGGCCAGCGACCATATGAAGCCGTCCTCCGAGATCGAGCGCTCGCGGCAGGGGGTGAGATCATCGACTTCCCCAGCGACGGAAAGTACCAGCCGGACTGGCGCCTCTACGCCCGCTCGTCCTCTGACGACAAGTCGCCGATCATCGCCATGATGGTGGCTCTCGATGCCTTGCGTGCATCGGGCCTCGAACCCACAGCCAACCTCAAGTTCATATTCGAGGGCGACGAAGAGGCCGGGTCGCCCAACCTTGGGACCCTGGTGCGTGAGCACGGCGGCTTGCTCGCCGCCGACCTACTCGTGGCGGCCGACGGCCCGATCGACCCCTCGGGATCACCCACGTTGTACTTCGGCGCCCGTGGAATCGTCAGCGTAGAGGTCACGGTCTTCGGGCCGCTGCGGCCCTTGCACAGCGGCCACTATGGCAATTGGGCTCCCAACCCAGCGATGCGGATGGCCCAGCTGCTGGCTTCGATGAAGAACCCCGAATCCGGGCGAGTCCTGGTGAAGGGCTTCTACGATGATGTGATACCCTTGACCGAGCTCGAGTTGGCGGCGATCGCTGAGGCTCCCAACGACGATGAAGAGCAGATGCACGCCTTTGCCATCGCGGAGACCGAAGCCGCTGGGAGCCGCCTGGAACTCATCAACCTGCCTTCGTTGAATGTGAGAGGCCTGCGAAGCGGTTGGGTCGGCGGTGAGGCGCGCACCATCGTGCCGGACATCGCCGTGGCGACAATCGATATGCGGCTGGTCAAGAATGTCGGTCCCAGGGAGCAGGTCGAACGACTGGTGGCACACATTAGAGGACAGGGCTATCACGTCGTTTGGGATGAGCCGGATGCCGAGACCCGACGCCGGCATTCGAAGCTGGCTTATGTTCAGGTGTCCGATGGGTATCCCGCTTTTCGCACGTCTATGGAGCTGCCGCTTGCCCGGGCTTTGGTCGAAGCGGTCGAGAACAACACGGGGCAGAGGACGGTGAGGCTGCCGACCTTGGGCGGTAGTGTGCCGCTCTATCACTTCAGCGAAGTTCTAGGCATTCCGACCGTGGGCATGCCGATCGTGAATCACGACAACAACCAGCACGGCCCTAATGAGAATCTCAGGCTGGGGAACCTTTGGTCCGGCATCGAGATCCTCGCCTCGGCGATGCTAATACAGTAGGCAGTCGGAGGAAGACATATGGCTGACCTTGAATTGATTCGCGGACTGCAGACAGCGGCCGATTCGAAGATCTTGCTGCTCGTGCTCGATGGGCTGGGTGGTCTGGCCATCCAACCGGGGGGGCCGACGGCCTTGGAGGCCGCCGAGACACCAAATATGGACCGGCTGGCCGCCGAGGGTATCGTCGGGCTCCATCAACCTGTAGCGCCTGGCATCACTCCCGGCAGCGGCCCGGGACACATTGGACTCTTCGGCTATGACGCGGTCCGCTATCAGATCGGCCGCGGTGTGTTGGAAGCCCTCGGCATCGGCTTCGACCTTCAGGCTGACGATCTCGCCGCACGGGGCAATTTCTGCACGGTAGATGCGAACGGTAGGGTCGTGGATCGGAGGGCGGGACGTATCCCCACGGAGAAATGCGAGGAGCTGTGCCGCGAACTGCAAAAGCTCCAGATACCTGGAGTCAGGATCTTTGTGGAGCCCGTACGCGAGCATCGCTTTCTGTTGGTGCTCCGTGGCGAGGGCCTGGTCGAGGGAGTGGCGGAAACCGATCCTGGGCACTTGGGCAGCCCGCCGCTCAAACCGGTCGCAGAGAGCCCCGAGGCGACGGGCACGGCCGAGATGATAGGCCGCTTCGTCGATGATGCGCAGGAGCGTCTGGCAGGTCACGAGCCCGCGAACATGGTTCTGTTGCGCGGATTCGCGAAGCTTCCTGAATGGCCCACATTTCCAGAGACTTTTGGCTTGCGCTCGGTTGCCGTGGCGCAGTACCCCATGTATCGGGGCGTGGCGAAGCTTGTAGGTATGGACGCGGCGGAGGTCGGCGCGGCGCGGGAGGATCTGTTCACGACCCTCGAGCGTGTCTGGCCCGACTACGACTTCGCCTTTGTGCACGTTAAGGACACGGACAAAGCTGGTGAGGACGGCGATTTCGATCGCAAGGTGAGCGCCATTGAGGGAATCGACACCTTTGTTCCTGCGCTGGTTGGATTGAAGCCGGATGTCATTCTGGTTACGGGCGACCACTCCACGCCCGCAGCTCTGCGCAGCCATAGCTGGCACCCGGTACCGTTCTTGCTATGGGCATCGACGTGTCGTCGCGATGAGGTGGAGCGGTTTGGGGAACGCTGGTGTCTGAAGGGTGGCGGCGGGCTGTGCCGATCCGAAGATCTGATGCCGATGGCGTTGGCGCATGCCGAGCGCCTGGCCAAGTTCGGTGCGTGAAGGCGGCGGATCGGTGAATTGGGACACGGTCACGTTCGATTGTTACGGTACACTGGTCGACTGGGAAGCGGGAATCTCGGAGGCCATTATCCACCGCGCCGGCAGAGACGGGCTGGTCTTGGGTCGCGCGGAGATCGTTGAGGCGTACCACGAAGTCGAGCCCGAGGTTGAGGCCGGGCACTACCGCCCTTACCGAGAAGTGCTGGGTGAGACGGCGCTGCGAGTGGCTGAGAGGCTCGGTTGGCCCCTGGCTGTGAAGGATGCGTGCTTCTTGGCGGATTCATTGGCAGATTGGCCGGTCTTCGAGGACACACGATCATCATTGGAGCGCTTGAAGTCACGCTATCAGATTGCGATCCTCTCTAACGTCGATGATGACCTGCTGGCCGGAACTCTGAAGCGTGTCGGAGTGGACTTCGATTGGACAGTCACCGCGCAGCAGGTACGGAGCTACAAGCCGGCCCACGGCCACTTCGAGGCCGCCATTCGCCGTGTGGGGGGACATCCGGAGCACTTGCTTCATGCTGCGTGCAGCTGGTTTCACGACATGCGCCCGGCGAGCGAGCTTGGCCTCAGGGCCGTCTGGGTAAATCGGGCTGGAAACGCGGCGGCCGATGATGCGCAGCCGTTTTATGTGGTCGAGGGCCTGGAAGAGTTGGCGGATTGGTTGGGCGTGTAGAAGAAGTGATCGCTAACTACCTCTCACTAAGAACATTCCGAGTGAAACGACAATATTGAAGAGGAGCCATGACTGCTATTGAGCAAGCAAAACGAATCATAATCCTCGGCGCCGCCGGGCGCGACTTCCATGACTTCAATACCTACTTTCGTGGTAATCCGGACTATCGTGTGGTTGCCTTTACCGCCACGCAGATCCCCAATATAGATGACCGGGTCTATCCCGCAGGGATAGCGGGCCCGGATTACCCAAACGGAATTCCGATTCTGCCGGAGGACGAGTTGGAGTCGATCATCGATCGGGAGCAGATCGATTTCTGTACGTTCTCCTACTCCGATATCTCCCACGAGTATGTGATGCACATGGCAAGTCGCTGCTTGGCTGCAGGTGCCGGGTACATGTTGCTGGGTCCCAGGCAGACGATGGTGCAGTCTACGCGACCGGTGATCGCAATCTGTGCTGTCCGTACCGGTTCAGGCAAAAGCCAAACGACCCGCTACGTCATTGAGCGGTTGCGCGAGTTCGGTCGAAAGCCGGTGGCTGTTCGCGATCCGATGCCGTACGGCAACCTGGCCAAGCAACGCGTGCAGCGGTTCGAGACGTACGAGGATCTCGACCGGCACGACGTAACGATCGAGGAGCGTGAAGAGTACGAGCCACACATCAATCGTGGCACCGTCGTCTACGCGGGCGTCGACTACGAGGAGATCTTGCGGCAGGCAGAGCAGGATGGCGATGTGGTTCTCTGGGACGGCGGAAACAATGACCTGCCGTTCTACAAACCCGACCTGCATATAGTCGTTGCCGACCCGCACCGTCCGGGCCACGAGCTTCGCTATCACCCGGGCGAAGCCAACCTGCGGATGGCTGACGCGGTGATCATCAACAAGGTGGGTTCGGCGCGGAAGGAAGATGTGGATACCGTGCGCGCGAACGTCGCTGCCATGAACCCAACGGCACGAGTCTTCCTCGGTCACTCTCCGCTCAGCGTCGACCAGCCGGATCTGCTCAAGGGGAAACGAGTGTTGGCCGTTGAGGATGGCCCCAGCCTGACGCACGGGGAGTTACGGTTGGGTGCGGCGAGTCTCGCCGCGCAAGCGCACGGCGCCAGCGAGCTGGTGGATCCGCGGCCGTTTGCAGTAGGCTCGATCATCGAAACGTTCGAAAAGTACTCCAGCACCGGACCGGTATTGCCGGCCATGGGTTACAGCGACGAACAGATCAAGGAGCTGAACGAGACGATACGGAACTCCGATGCTGATGTCGTGGCCATCGGTACACCGATCGACCTGCTCAGACTCATCGAGATCGAGAAGCCGGTCGTGCGTGTCACCTATGATCTAGACCTCGGTAACGAAAGAGAGTTCGACGACCTGCTGCGTGCCGCGCTCGAGCGCGGTGACCGACGGGGCTGACCGAAGTGGTCGGGGCCTGGCGAGAACTGTCGGGAACCGTGAGGGCCGGTTGTCACACCGCGATGAACTGGGCGCCGGTCGTGTGCCTCATCGGGACGACGGCTTTGGGATGTGGGTCGGTGCAGGAGGAGAACTTGGACGACTACCAGCAGACGGCGGCGAGAATACACGAAGGTGCGATCGTCGTGGATGGGCACAACGACTTGCCGTGGCGGCTCCGCGTGCAGTTCGCTTCGAATCTGGACGAGTTCGACCTTTCAGTCCGGCACGAGGATGGACATACGGATATCCCTCGACTCCGAGAAGGAGGCGTCGGTGCTCAGTTTTTTGCAGCCTATGTACCGTCGGAGATAGAGGAAGGGGCTGCGCGCTACGCAACGGAACAGATCGATCTCATCAAGAATCTAGCCACGCGCTATCCCGATCTGGAGATGGCGTACTCGGCGGACGACGTGCGACGGATTGTGGCGTCCGATAAGATTGCCGCACTTATTGGCATCGAGGGCGGGCACACAATCGAGAATTCACTTGTTGTGCTCCGCGAGTTCTATGGGCTCGGCGCGCGCTACATGACTCTGACACACGCGTCGAGCACGGATTGGGCTGACGCCGCGACGGACGATCCTAGACACGACGGCTTGAGCGAATTCGGTGAAGATGTCGTGCGGGAGATGAATCGACTGGGCATGCTCGTGGATATCTCGCATATCTCGCCAGAGGCGATGAAGGATGTACTGCGCGTCAGCGAGGCCCCGGTTATCGCGTCGCACAGCGGGGCACTGGCGATCAACGATCATGCTCGCAACATACCTGATGATGTACTCCGTCTGGTGGCCGAGAATGGCGGAGTTGTGATGGTAAACTTCTATTCCGGCTTCGTCGTCCCGGAAGCCGCTGATGTCGTGCGGAATTTGTTCGATGTTGTGCGCGACCTGCGTGCACAGTACGGCGACGACGAGGAAGCTGTGGAAGAAGGCTGGCGAACGTGGTCGGCGGAGAACCCCATTCCCCAGGGAACGGTCAGTGACTTGGTGGATCACATCGATCACATCGTGAACCAGGCCGGCATCGATCACGTTGGCCTGGGCTCCGATTTCGATGGTATCACCGTCTCGCCTGTAGGCTTGGAAGACGTCTCGAAATTCCCGGCTATCACTGAGGAACTGGTACGCCGTGGCTACACCGAGGAAGACATAGTCAAGATTCTCGGCGAGAACTGCCTCAGGGTCTTGGCCGCCGCAGAATCGGTGGCGCAGAGAGACTGAGCCGTCCCGAAAGCGGAGCTAGGGCCGAGCCTCGCCGCCACGCTCCAGGATCGTCAGGAACTCATCGATCGTGTGGCGGCCCCCGTCCACGCGATACCACTTCAGGATCGGCTTGTTGACCTCCTCCTTCTTGTCCTGCAAGCGCCCCGCCCTGAACTCCCGAATCTTCTCGCGGAACATGGCCTGTGCCGGTCCCGGCCGAGGCCCCCACCACCCGAGTTTCTGCATACTCTCGTCGTAAACGATCGCTATCGGAATGGAACGGCCGCCATGACTCAGATGCTGATCCATAATCTCTGGGTGCTCGTCACGTTTGAACACGCGCAAGTGCACGAGGTCCGCCGCAGCATCCGCCAACTTGGCGAGTATGGGGACCAGGGAAGCGGCATCACCACACCAGTCTTCGGCCAATACCACTACGTAACGCTGTCCCGGAAGATCCTTCAACCGAGCTAAGGCATCCGCCGGTACTTCTAGGTGATCGTATAAACCGTTCCACAGACCCTGATGTTTCTGAACGGCCTCGCGATAATCGTCGTACCTGTAGCCTTCTGCAAACAGCTCCGGCGTGATTGTCTGCATCTCGATCTCTTTTCTGGTTGTTCAGCTGGACAAAGCGGAACCGTTGCACCGCTGTCGAGGTAAGAATGTTAGGGTCGCGTTTGAAGTCAACGTCGCGCGTTTTCAGCCTTCCGGTGGGACCGGCCGGATAGCGCGATCAGAATAAGTTGCTTATACTTAAAACCTTGTGAGCCCCGATGGGGCTCTTCCCCCCCAGGTCCCTGAGTTCTCCCGTACAAAGACCGAAATGTGCAATCGAGGCGATGACTGGCCCGAAGCAAGATCCCACTGAGCCCCAAGAATTAGAGGCCGCCGCAGGCGCGTCTGGAGGCGCGGCCGTCGAGCTTTACACGCTCGGCGGCGTGCGCATGGTGCAGCAAGGCTCGGAGCAGACCTCCAAGCTGGGGCCGAAGCACTTGGCCCTACTCGTCTATCTGTTCCATGAACGGCGCCCCATGCACCCCACGGAGGTGACCGAGCTGCTCGGGCGCGGCCAGTCCGTGGAAAAGGAGATCAGCGCGCTCAAGCGGGCGGTGGCCTGGTTGAACGAGAACGTTCCCGGGGTCAGCGTGCGCGTAAGCTCCGATTCGGTGGAGACGGTCGACGGCGTTTGGGTGGACACACGGGATGTCGATGCCGCGATTGACAGAGGGGACCCTGAGCCGGTCGAGCAGCTCTATGTCGGCGAGTTCCTGGAGGGTTTCGAGTCCGGAGCCCCGGCCTTCGACGAATGGGCCAAGAAGGAAAGGGGACGACTTAAGCGGGCTTGGAGTCATGCCATGGTCTCTGCGGCCCGGCAGTGTGAGCAAAGCGAAGTATGGGATTCTTCTGCGAGATGGTGGCAGTTGCTCGTCGGGCGAGCACCCATGCGGCCAGAGGCCGTCGCCAGCCTTCTGAACGCACTCGCGAATGACGGCCAGGAAGAGCAAGCCGCCGTTGCATACTTCGACTACGCGGCGTTGCTGGCGGAGAACGGAATCTCGCAGCCTGCCGACGCCGTCAAGCAAGTCTTGGCAGAGCATCCGGCTTTGCAGGACGCCACCGGACTGCGCGTAGAACTTCCAGCGAAGCCGGCGGCGAGCGAGGCGGAAACGTCCCCGGCTGAACCGGAAGCGGCGGAAACGTCGGAGCTTGAAGACCCTTCGGCGCTCGGAACGGAGCCTGGCTTCGAGTCGCTCTCCGACACGCTCGAGGCTGAGCTGGAGGTGGAATTCCGGAGCGAGCTGGCGGTTCCCGAGATCCAGGTAGGCGACGAGGATGTTCTCGCTAATGAGTCGGAGCCGGAGCCAGAGGCCGAGCCGGAACTCGAGTTCAGCTCCGTCTGGCCTGGAGAAGAGTTCTTGGAGACCGAGGACGAGCAGGTGTCCACGGATGATGAGTGGGAGGACGTCGTCGACATTGCCTCGGCAGACGAGCTGGACTTGAAGGTCGGAGCCGAGCCGGACTCCGAAGGGGCACCACCTCCTTCGAGCGAATTCGATCTCCCGGCGACGCACTACGACGCGGATGCCGCGTTCGAACATACTGGGCACGGGTCTGGAGAAAATGACGAGGAAGTTGGCGCGGGCACGGTCAGCGACTCCTTCCGACGGCCGAACGCGATCAGGCGCCCCATAGAATCGGTTTCCGGTTCGCTGGCTGCTTTTGGGCGGGCCTTCAAGGGGCGGCGTATTCTTCCAGAAGGTCTGCTGCGCCGCTTCTGGTATGCGCCGGTCGCTGTGGCTGTGGCCGCTCTCGTCTTCGCACTCGGCCCAAGGCTGCTTGGGACGGTCGGTCAGCTGACGGGGGAGCTCCCTGAAGTCAGTGCCCCGTCGTTGCCGAGAGTTAATCTTCCCAAGGTCAGCGTTCCCAAGGTCTCGGTTAAGACACCTTCTTTCGTGGAGACATCTGTCTCCAGGATCGGCGAGATGCTCTCCGGGCCCATTCTGGACGAAAGCGGGGAGTGGATTCTCGTGGCGGACTTCCAGGTGGATGCGTTGACGCCGCCCGATGTTGCCGCAACTGGAGAGAGCTCATCGCTTCCATCTGATGAGGGGAGCGAGGCTGGTGTGCCGATGCCGGCCGAAGGTGAAGCGGCATCGACCGAGACCGACACGTCTCTACTCCAAGCGAGTGTGGTGCCGCCGCCTGGCCCGATCACTCTGGTAGACGAGGCCGGTGATTCCGTGCCTGTCGAGCGCGAGGGTGACCCGGCAGGTAATGACGCCGATCAGCCAGCGATGGAAAGGGAGTCACTTGGTGAAAGCGCGGAGCTGGCAGTGCGAGCGTCAGTGGCACAGGATAGTAGCCAGCGACCGCCCGACGCCGAGGATTCGACTCGCGTCGTGGAAACTCCCTTGGAACAAGAGCAAGCGCCGCCCCCGACCGAAGTGACCGAGTTGATTCAGGATAGTGTGACGCCGTCTCCCAGACCCGCCGACTCGGCGAGCGACAGCGGTCAAACGGTCGAGCGGCCGACTCCACCCTCTCTGTCCGGCCTGACGACGGCGTTGGAGATGGATCTGGCCCAGTCCAACTTCTTCTACGTCGTTCCTCGCGAGCGAGCGCTGACAGCGCTGAGAAAGACCGCAGGCCGCGCTTCCGAGGGGCTTTCGGTCCAGGAAGCGCTGTCGCTGGCTGAGTCGCAGGGCTACGCCGCCGTGATCAGCGGCAGGCTTATGCGGCGTGATGCGGTGGACAGCCTGAAGGTGCTGGTGTTGAATCCAGCGGGAGACACGCTCTACGGAGTCGTCGCTGAAATGTCGGGTGGGCTGAGCTACGTCGAGACTCTTGCCGGGCTCGCGCGCGCCGTCCGTCGACGTCTGGGCGAATCCGAAGAGCGAATCGAAGCTAGTGTGCCGCCCACGCAATTCCTCACGAATTCTCCCGCCGCCTTGAGCGCCTACGCGGAAGCGCGCGGGCATCTCTTCGCGGGCCGCTACGCCCAGGCATTGAGGATGGCTCGCGAGGCCACCAGTCAGGATAGCACATTTGCGCTGGCACATCTGACCCTCGCCGAGGCGTTTGCCCACGGTGGTGTGCGCACTTCGGCCCGCTCAGCCCTCGAGATTGCCTGGCGGTTTAGTCCTGGAGTACCCGAACGCGATCGCATGCGAATAGACGCCGATCGGCTGGCTTGGGATGGCCGCCTCTCGGAGGCCGTCGTGATGTATGACGAGCTGTTTCAGCGCTTCCGCGATGACGTGGGTGCACTCAAGAGTCAGGCGGTCCTGCAGCGCATGATCGGCGCTCGCGGCGGCGGTGAGGGCAATCTGCGTGTGGCTTATTCCATCGATCCCCACGATTGGCCACGGTTGTCTCGGATCTCGCGATATCTGGGTTATGGCGGTCCGCTCCCAGATGTCGACTCCCTCATCGCATCGCTTCAAGAACCAGAACCGGTCCCGGAACAGTAGCAGCAGCACGGCTGCTCACATTGCGTGGGCTCCGACCGGCCCCTCGTTTACTTGTAGGGAATACCGGTTGGCGCTAGCTTTGACACACGATGGCTACCCGCTACTTCCGTTGGATTGTCTTCACTTTGCTGTTGCTGGCAGGGTCCCCGACCTTCGCTGGGTCGGCCCTCGCGCAGCAGCCGGAGCACGACTGCAAGGTGCGAAAGGAACCCGGCGGCTTGATCCGTGGTGACCGTGTCCCGTCCGGTTGCGTGCTGGAGACCGAGCCGCTGCCTCGCCAGGCTACCACTCCGACACCTTATATCGCGTGCGATCCGAGGAAGTTCTATACGCCAAACCCCAAAACGTCGGTCCTCACCAACTGCGCGAGGCTTTCCCGCGGGCGGATGATCATCCCAACCGTCCCAGTTGTACCGCCGCCGAAAGGAGGCCTCTCTTTCAGCAGGAGCTTCGGCTCTCTAGAGCGTTCTTTCGGCCGCAGCCAGAGTAATTTCGGGCCCATCCAACGCGACTTTGGATCGCGGCCAGCCGTGCGTCCCGCCCCTCCCAACAAGCACTGAGGTCCAACTGGCCGTGTCCTCGCCACGGGTCACGCGATGGAAGTAGACATCGCAGTCATCGCCGACGCGGCGAATGTCAGTCAGGAGGGCAAGCTCAACATCCTCGGTGTCTTCGATACGATATGGGCTCGTGAGTTCCCTTTCCGTCACCCCTCGATGGTCTTCGTGGTCAGAATGAACGCGGATTTCACCGAGCAGGGGGCCCATCGCATGGAAGTCAGGCTGATGGACGCCGACGGACGTCAGCTCTTCCGGGCCGAGGGTCCGATGCAGGTCCCCGGTGCCATCCCGGGTCGACCACACAAACCCCACGTTATTATGGGTCTCAGTGGGATCAGCTTCCCAATGCCCGGAGACTATTCCTTCGAAGTGATGGTGGACGGCCAGCTGATGAAGAGCGTTCCTCTATATGTAATGACGGCGCCGACCACTCCGGCACCAGGTGAGCTCGCCTAGGAAACTGTAGCCTGCCTTACTTGCAAAGCCGCCGCCGGAAGCGTAGATTGCTAACGCTGCAACCAACAAAAGTGTAAGACAGCCTGCCCTTTCACGGCCGGCAGCGAGTCCCTTCGACACACCCGGGCAAAGGATGGTCGATGCCTAGAGCGTGCAAAGTAGGGCCTGATGGCACATTCGTCATAGGCAAACGCAGTCACCAGATTCCCGAGACCTTTTCCGACCGGCAAGTACACAGCTTCCGGACCTTGCTCGAACCCATACCCGACAACCCGAGTGGTCCGAGCATGTCCGATTCACTGCGGCGCAAGCAGAGGGATTACTTGATGCGGCGCTCTCTGGCTGCGGTGATCCCGGGCTTGCCGCTGAAGGTTTTGCAGAAAGCGTCGATGACCCAGGTCCGGTCGATCCATGAGTGGATTGCACGGCACCGACCGGAGCTGATGTCTGACGCAGAGGTCACGCTGGAATAGCAACACCTGATCGTATTGCGGCGGCGCGGCTGAGAGTGATTCTCCACGGCGGCGTGGGGTGCGTCCGTCCACTGTTCTCGCCTCGAGTTTCCCTCTATCCTTCCGACCATGTCAGCTGAACGAATCGTAGCCGTGCGCGCTAGCCTGATCCGCACGCTGGATCCGGAACGTCCGCAAGTGGAATGTTTGGTGGCGCGGGGTGACCGGGTCGAGGCCATCGGGTCGAAGGAAGAGATCGATTCGGTGCTCGGTGGGCCAGCGGAGTGGTTAGACCTGCGGCCGGCTGTGATCGTTCCAGGCTTTACCGATTCGCACGTCCACCTGATCGAGTGGGCGATGGGTCTTTCCAGGCCGGATCTGGCCGGAGCGGCGAGCATGGCCGAGGCGCTGGAGCGAATCGGGCTGGCTGCCGGCGGCGCACCGGCTGACGCATGGCTGGAGTTCAAGGGCTGGAACCCGGTTTGGCGACAGCAGGCCGGGTTGGCAGACTTGGACGCGGCGTCAAAGGGTCGGGCCGTGGGGCTTATCGCCCACGACCTGCACTCGGGCTGGCTGAACTCAGAGGCGATGCGGAGGCTGGAAATCGTCCCTGAGCGCGCCGACCCACCTGGCGGTCTGGTTCAGCGGGATCCGGACGGCAGCCCTGACGGCGTACTCGTGGAACGTGCGCTCGATTGGTGGTATCAGGGCCGGCCTCGGGCCAGCGAGGCCGATCGAAGGACGGCGCTTCTTGAAGGGCAGGCCGCTCTGCATCGCTGGGGCGTCACGTCCGTCCATTCCGTCGAGGCTCCGGAGTCGTTTCGGATAGTGGAGGACCTAGAGCGAGCGGGTGAGTTGCGTATACGGGTCTTGCACCATATGCCGCAGCGCTTCATCGACTCGCTGATCGAGTGTGGTATCGTCAGTGGCTTCGGAAACGACTGGCTTCGGGTCGGTGGGATAAAGTACTTCACCGACGGTGCGCTCGGGTCCTGCACAGCTTGGATGCTCGAGCCCTACGTCGATTCTGACGACTGTGGGATCAGGCGGCTCGAGCCGGAAGAGTTCGGCCACGACGTCCAGAGAGCGGCAAGCGCGGGGCTTGCCGCGACTGTGCATGCGATCGGTGATGCCGCCGTACGAATGACGCTTGACGCGCTGGAAGCCGCCGGCTCAAGGGGACTGTCGATACCTCATCGCATCGAGCACCTGCAGTGTGTGCATCCGGATGATCTCAGACGTGCGGGTCGGCTGGGCATAGTCGCCTCGATGCAACCGTCGCACTTGTTGACCGACATAGCGCTGGCCGGGCCACGCTGGGGTCCGGAACGCAGCCGCTGGACGCTTCCTCTGCGAAGCCTTCTCGAGGCCGGCACGATCTTGGCTTTCGGATCGGACGCTCCGGTGGAGGAGGCGGATCCACGCGAAGGCTTCTATTCCGCCGTCGCGCGTCGCGATCGCGACGGACATCCAAGTGATGGTTGGTATCCTGAGGAACGCATCGGTGGCTTGGACGTACTGAAAGCGTACGCGGAAGGGCCGGCGCACGCCGCAGGTGATCTTGACCGGAGGGGCCGGCTTTCTCCAGGCTACTATTGCGATTTAGCTGCTTGGGATGTCGACCCGGTCACCGCGGAGCCCGAACGGATGCTGTCGGCTCAGGTCGCGGCTACGGTGGTCGGTGGTGAACTCGTGTTCAGCGCCTGAGTCGGTGTTGGGGCGGTAACTCTCGTTATGAGCGACCTCGAGAGGGCAATCGGCGCCCTCCATGAAGCCAAGTCGGTAGTGGCGGCAACCGGAGCCGGCATGTCGAAGGAGAGTGGCATCCCCACGTTCCGCGACGCCTTGGATGGCCTCTGGGCCCGTTACAACCCTGAGGAGCTCGCCACACGCGAGGGTTTTCGGAGTGACCCCTGGCGAGTCTGGGGTTGGTACAACTACCGACGCCGGTTGATAGCCGCCACCTCACCGCACGCCGGCCACGACGCTCTCGCACAACTCGAGGAGCTCGTTCCGGATATCACTGTCGTGACACAGAACATAGACGGCATGCACCGGCGCGCAGGTTCGAAAAGGGTCCTCGAGCTTCACGGCAATATCCACCGCTTCAAGTGCTTCGATCAGGATCATCCGGTTGACGACATGGAGATCCCGCTGGTGGAACAGGATGGGTCGTTGGAGCCTCCCCGCTGTACGCGGTGCGGCTCATATGTTCGCCCTGATGTCGTTTGGTTTGGCGAGATGCTACCGCAGGGCGTCTTCGAGGAGGCGGAATCCTTGGCGAGAACGTGCGACGTGATGTTGGTCGTCGGTACTTCGGGCCTCGTCTACCCTGCGGCCGCGTTGCCGTTCACCGCAAGCGGTGGCGGCGCGACGGTCATCGAGGTGAACACGGAGCCGTCTGAAATTACCCGTACGGCGGATGTCTTCATCCAGGGACCGGCCGGCCGAGTCCTTCCGGAGATGGTATCCGGTTTGAACGAGGCGAGGTCGTGACGGAGTCCGGTGCCGCGCTTCGCTGCCATGGAGCGATCGCCCTCGCCATCGCGCTTGCGGCGCTATGGGGCTGTAACGAGAGCCGCAGTCGGCCGACAGTTCCGGTGTTTGGTGACCTCGCCATCAATTCAGATCCGCCCGGTGCTCAGATCGCCATCGATGGCGTAGTCCTTGATGAGGTGACCCCGACTGTCCTGGAAGGGATAGAAGCGGGTAGAAGAATGCTCGAACTGTCGCTGAACCCTGGCCCGGACGTGTTCTATAGCTGGCAGGATTCCGTCACAGTACCCGAAGAGGATCTGGATACGGTCGATGCAGCGCTGGAGGGAGGATGCCGTCAGGACTGCCCGTACGTTCTTGACCGTTGCCGGATCACCTGTCGACTTACCGGCCGCGGTGACAACTGCGCCGGAGTGTTCTTCTCTAGCGAGTCGGCGCTGGAGTGGCCTGCTTCCAACAACGGCACCTCCTACGGAGCCGGCGGCCGACTTCTGCTAGCCGGTGTGTTCGACTCCAGCGCAGGTGATCAGGCCGGCGATACGATCGCGGTTCAGGTCTTCGATGTTGCCTGGACCGGCCGGCGGCCGCCGGTCCAGGAGTCCGATGGCAGGCGGCAAATGATGGAGCTCGAGTACTGGGGCAGCGCGCGCTATGTGACGGAATCGCTGCAAGGCCTGTCGGTTAAGGAGACGCTCGTAGCCGTGGACAGCGCGGGGGTCGAGGATGTCCTCTTCATCGACTTCGAGATCGAGAACGTGAGCGGCGACGAGCGCTATCGTCGTATTTACACGTGGATCCCTGAGGGCGGATACACATACGAGTCGCTCTATGTCGGCTTCGGTTTCGATGCGGATGTCGGTTCCCCGGAGGACGATCTCGGTACCTTCGATCCCTCACTGAATCTGTCCTTCATGTACGACGCCTCCTTCAGTGATGAGGCGCTGGGTGACTATGCCGACAGGCCGGCGCTCGCGGGTCTCGTCACGGTGCAGCCGCCAAGCGGCACGGAGCGGACACTGACTCTCTGGCGCCGCAGCGAGGATTGGGACGACGGAGACCGCCACGGCTTGGCCTGGCGCATACTTGCGGGGCGGCTGAACCCCGGCGATCCGATTCAGGATCACCCGTCGCCCGAGATCGGTTACCAGGGCACCGCGCCCAGCGACTACCGCCTCACCGAGGCCCACGGGCCGTTGCGGCTGGCTCCCGGGGAACGCATCACGTTGACCGTAGCGATCATTATGGCGGAACCGGTCCCGGGAACGTTCACGCCCGGAGTGGTAGTGCCGCCCGGCGACCCCACCCAATCGAACCGCCCGATACTGACGGTCGCGGATAGCTTGAGAGCCTTGGCAGCGAGGGTACCGGAATTCTGGAATCGCTTCCGTCCCTGATCGGCCGGTTGGCGGCCGGTTTCACGTTCGAGAGAGTGGGGTCATGAATCGCCGTTCCGGACAGTTTCTCAAGGCCAAGATCGTGTGCACCATCGGGCCCGCTTCAACCGAACCGGTGGTGCTCGAGCGTTTGTGCCGGGCCGGAATGGATGTCGCGCGGCTGAACATGTCACACAGCAAGCCGGATCAGGCTCGGGCATCCGCGCAAGCAATTCGTGACCGCGCCGAGTCGCTGGGTCGTGTGCTGGCCCTGCTGGTGGATCTGCAGGGACCCAAAATCCGATTGGGTCAACTGGACGGTCAGCTGACCCTGAACAGTGGGGACCGAGTTACACTTGCCCCTTCCGAATCTGTCGGCCCCTCGGAGCTTCCCGTGACTTATCCGCATCTGGCCGCCGACTTGACGCCCGGAGACCGTCTGCTGCTCAACGATGGTCGCGTGGAACTGGTCGTTCGGCGAGTCAGTGCCCCCCGGGTCGAGGTCGAAGTCACAATCGGCGGCAGTATCAGCAGCGGGAAGGGAATCAACCTACCGGGCGTCAGCATTAGCGCGCCTGCGCTGACCGAGAAGGACTTGGCCGACATCGAGCTCGCCCGGGAGATCGGGGCCGAGTATGTAGCGTTATCGTTCGTACGATCTGCCGACAACGTGCGGGAGCTAAGGAAACGGCTATCCCACGACGCGCTGATCATGTCGAAGATCGAGAAAGATGTGGCGCTGCGCGACCTGGACGAGATCCTCGAGGCGTCTGACGCGGTGATGGTTGCTCGTGGCGACTTGGGCATCGAGTTGCCGTTCGAGCAAGTTCCGCTGGCTCAGAAACGCATAGTGCGTGAGGCCAACGCCCGTTATCGACCGGTCATTGTGGCCACGGAAATGCTCGAGTCGATGATCGAGTCTCCGCGTCCCACGCGGGCCGAGGTATCCGATGTGGCGAACGCTATCTTGGATGGCACCGATGGAGTGATGCTGTCTGCGGAGACGGCTGTTGGACGCCACGCGGTCGAGTCAGTGGAGGCGCTCGTCCGAGTTATTGGAGAGGTTGAAGCGGAGAGCATCGCATTGACTGGAGGGCCGGCGTACGATGTTCCCGGCAAGGAAACGAACGGAGGGCCGGCCGAGACTGAGGTGGCCGTGGCCTGTGCGACTGCGGAAGCGGTTCGGGCGATTCAAGCGCCGGCGGTCGTCTCCTTCACGCGAAGCGGCTACACGGCGCGAGTGGTCTCGTCGCATCGGCCACCCGTACCGATTCTGACGGTGACCGACAGCGCGTCGGTGCAGCGCCAACTCTCGCTGGTCTGGGGGGTCATGCCCGTTCTATGTAGGGGTGAACCGAGTTACGACAGTATGTGGAACACGGCGAGGAGAGAATTGCTCGAGCGCGGAATTGCGGCGCCCGGTGATCGTGTCGTCGTCACGGCCGGTATGCCGTTCCACGTGCAGGGCACGACCAATATGGTCCGCATCGAGGTGGTCTGACCCGTGCGGCTGCGATTCCTCGGTACTGGCACGAGTTTCGGCGTTCCCGTTATCGGTTGCCGTTGTCAGGTCTGCACCTCGAGTGATCCGCGGAATCGGCGCTCGCGCCACTCATTGTCGCTCGAAGAGGATGACCGAGTGTTGCTGGTGGACACCCCGCCCGAGCTTAGACTTCAGCTGTTAAGCGCCGGAATCGCTCACGTCGATGCGGTCCTGCTAACCCATGTTCACGCAGACCATGTGCACGGTATCGATGATCTTCGCATTTTTAGCGCCCGGGACGGGAAGGCGATGCCGGTATACATCGCTCGCGAGTACGAGGCCGAACTGACCGCACGCTTCCCCTACATCTTAGATGATTCGGTCGAGCCCGACTTTGGTGCGACGTCCCCGGAAGTTAAGCTTGGGACGTTCGAAGACGGGGAATCACTCACGATTGAGGGCTTCTCGTTGCAGGCGCTGGCGTTTCCACACGGCCATGTCCGCTCTTACGGTTTTCGTATAGGCGGGTTGGGGGTGGTCGTCGACGGAAAGAGGATTCCGGCGGCGGCGCTCGAAGTGCTACGCGGGGTAGACGTTCTCGTCATCAACGCGTTGTGGTGGGGAAATCCCCACGTCACCCATTTCAACGTGGAGGAGGCGATAGAAGCGGCTCAGCGCATCGGCGCACGACAGACCTACTTGACACACCTGACCCATCGCCTCGACCATGGTGAGCTGCTGGCGAGGTTGCCCAGCGGAGTGGAGCCGGCCTTCGATGGGCTGGTGGTCGATGTCGGTTAGAAGGGAATGACCAGGCCATAACCATGATAGTGTATCTAAATGGTCAGCTGCTGAAGGAGGACGATGCCCGTATTCGGGCTGATGACCGTGGCTTCCTCTACGCGGATGCTCTGTACGAGAGCGTTCGTCTCTACCAGGGCGGCTTCTTTCGTTTCGAGGAGCATTGGCAGAGGCTGACTCTCGGAGCCGCCGCGCTCAAGATCGAGGCGCCGTCTTTGGAGAAACTGCGGGCCATCGCGCGGGACGTAGCGGCGATGAACTCCATCTCCGACGGCATCGTACGTGTGACGCTCACGCGTGGCCCGGGTGGCGAGGGGCTGCGTACCATTGGCTCGGGACCGCCGACTCTGTTGGTCACGGTCCGGTCGATCTCGGCGCAGCGCATGGAGAGGGCGGAAGAGGGTTTCAAGGCGATCATCGCGAACGCCCGGCGAAGCCCCGTCGGCCTGCCCTCATCGATCAAGAGCGCGAATCGCCTGGACGCCATACTGGCGCGCCTGGAGGCCGATGAGGCGGCTGTGGACGAGGCGATCCTTCTGAGCGCCCAGGGGTATGTAGCAGAAGGCACGGTCTCCAACATCTTCTGGCGAGTCGGCGATCAGTTGCATACGCCGGAACTTTCCGTCGGTATCCTACCCGGAGTCACGCGCAAGGCGGTCATGGAAGTGTGTGAGGATCTGGATGTCGCCGTTCGGGAGGGCCGCTGGCGGCTGGAGGAGTTGAGGCAGGCCCATGAGATCTTCTTTACCATGAGTTCTTCCGGACCTGTCCGAGTCGTTGAGCTGGAGTCCGTGTCGCTGGCGGTGCCGGATGACGCACTCTATCCGAGAATCCGCGAGGCGTACTGGGCTCTAGTGAGCCGGGAGGCCGCGACGGACTTGGCCACGACCGCCTGAGGTTCCGGCTTGCTCATGTCGCGCTTGTTGAATTCGCTCAACCTGCTGCCTATCTTGGAAACACGGTTTCCGGCCCCGCTAGCGCTTCGTGAGGTCTCGTAGATGGCCCGCCGACGCATTCTTCTGATTGATGGTGAAAGCCCGCATCGGGACGCGTTGGCGCGGGCGTTGGCGGTGGAAGGACATGAGGTACAGGCGTCGGGGATCTCCGAAGCGCTCGGCCGGTTGGAGACTTTCCGTCCGAATGCCTTGGTCGGCAGCGAGGAAGGCTTGCGGATGGTCGGTGGCAGACCGGGTCTTCAGACCGTGCCGCTGATCAGACCGGTCAACGTGGAAGAACTGCGCCGCGTCTTGCGTGAGTCGTAACTCTTTGCGGTCCAGCTGACGCGGGACTTGAAAGGATAGAAAGATGCGCAACTACGATGATGATGGCGTTCCCTACGTCGTGATCGAGCGATCGGGTTCTGGGTTGGTCCCCTTTGTCTGGGGCGCTCTACTCGGTGCGGCGGCGGCCTTGCTGCTGGCGCCGAAGTCTGGCGCAGAAACGCAGCAGGAGTTGAAGGAGAAGGCTCGGAAACTACGCGAGCGCGCGGAGGAAAAGGCCGAAGAGCTCCAGGGCACGCTCCAGGATGCGCTTTCTCAGGGGCGCCGGCAGGTTGAAGAGAAGTACGACACGGCCAAGAAGGCGGTAGGGGAAGGCCGCGATCGGGCTCAACAGGCGATCGACGCAGGTCGCAAGGCGGCAAGGGCCGCGCGTTCGGAGTACGACGAGCGGATCGCCGACGTGCGCGCCTCCGAAGATTAAGGCGCGGGCAACAAACTAACCAACCGAGACTGACCGCTGGCTGCCGATCAGTCTTCAAACACGACTCCGAGTCACCGCGAGTCCGTAGAGCCGACCTCGCCGATGATTGGCCTGTTGAGGGCGGCTTGGCGGCTCGCGGTCGCGCTTTGGGCGACTCTCAAAGACTACGTCATGCGCCTTCTCGCGAAGGCCGAGGACGACAACATCTTCGTTCTTGCCAGCGGCTTGACGTTCAGTGTCCTGCTCGCTGCCGTGCCGCTCTTGTTCATCGTCGTCGCGCTCCTCAGCCTGACACTTCAGGTCACGGCTCAATCGGCCGGAATCGAGCCGGTGGAGCAGCTACGCCAGTACCTCGGGATACTCGTGCCGGTACTGGACGAGGGTGCGGGCGGCACCGCGCCCAACCTTCCCGAGGAGATCATCGATCGCACCATTCGGCAGGGCGAGGCCGTCGGGGTCATCAGCTTTATCGCGTTCGTATGGTTCTCGACCCGACTGTTCGGAGCCGTCCGGGCGGTGCTCAGGGAGGTGTTCGACTTCAGGCGGAGCAGGGGCGTGATCAAGGGGAAGATCTTCGACATGCAGATGGTCCTGGTCGCCAGTATCCTGGTGATTCTCAACATCGGCATCACGATTATCCTGAACTTGGCGAAGGCCCGCGGAATAGAATTCTCGGGTCTGTCGGCTGACCAAATAGGTATGGTCGAGAGCCTTTATGCTCAGGTCACCGCGCTGGCATCCATTCTCTTGCTTTTCTTGTTGCTGTATAAGTATGTCCCGGCCGGTCAGGTACCCTGGCGAATGGCGATCACGGCAGCCGCCTTCACGGCGATCTGCTGGGAGCTTCTGAAATGGGGATTCGCTCTCTACCTGACCCGTGTCGCTGACTACACCTCCATCTACAGCGGGATCGCCACTCTCGTGGTCGTGGTGGTTTGGCTCTACAATCTGTCGATCGTCTTCATACTGGGAGCACAAGTCGCGCAGATTCACGAGATGCGCCGCGTACGGGCCCAGCAGATCGAAGCTTTGGAATGAGAATGACTTGCGCCCGTCCGCCTCAGGTGTCATAATAAGGTCACCCCTAGAAGTCCTCCGGCCGCTATTTCCATGTCCAAGAGCAACGTCAAAGTCGTAGCCAGGAACCGAAAGGCACTCCATGAGTTCCACATCCTCGAGTCGTGGGAGACGGGGGTGGTGCTTCTGGGCAGCGAGGTCAAGTCGCTTCGCGAGGGGAACGCCAGTATGTCTGACGCCTACGCTCGGGTAGAGAGCGGCGAAGTATGGCTTCATAACATGCACATCGGTCCCTATGGGCCGGCTGGTCCCGACGCCCATGAGTTCAAACGGCGCCGCAAGCTGCTACTTCATCAGCGAGAAATCCGGAGTCTCATCGGCAAGGTCGAGCAAGCAGGGCTGACACTGGTGCCTCTGGAGTTGTACTTCAGCGACGGTGTGGCGAAGGTGAAGCTAGCCTTGGCAAAGGGGAAAAGACATCGCGATCGGAGAGAGGACGTCAAGCAGCGTGAGGCAGAACGGGAGATGGCACGTGCGCGCAAGTATCGCTAGCTGCGTTCTCGGCCTCCCGCTCGTCTTCGCGCTCGGTTGGGCGGTGCCAGCGCCGGACGTTCTGGTGGTGGTGAAGGCTGGGTCGGCGCGCTCCGTCCCTGTGGTCGTGGAGCAGGGTTACCCTGCGGCCTCCGCCGCGGCGTTGGCCGAAGCGCTGGGCTACTCCTGGACGGGTGGGGCCATATATATGGACGGCGAGCGGGCACGCTTCGCGCCCGGTTCGCCCTTCTTTTCCCTGGGGAAAGAGGTGTTTCAGCTGCCTAACGCCGTCTATCGTGACGGTGCGAATTGGATGATCCCCATGACTTGGGCGCTGGATTGGCTGCCACGCGTACGTTCGCGGCAGTGGCGCAATCTCGATGGACGCCTGGTCGAACGGCCGCCAACGACGGCCCGCCCGCCGGAACGCGATTCTTGGGTGGTCGTGATCGATGCCGGGCATGGTGGGAGAGACCCGGGGGCGATCGGAGTGCAAGGCACGAGGGAGAAGGACATCACGCTGGCGATCGCCAAAGAACTGGGGAAACGCCTGGAGCGCGAGCGCGACATAGAGGTCGTGCTGACCCGCGATCGGGATACGCTCATTGCCCTCGGCGATCGGCCGCGAATCTTGCAGGTTCAAGGAAGAAGCGACAATCCCCCCGATCTGTTCCTGTCGATCCACGGCAACTCCATGCCGAAGAAGCCGAACTCGACTCGCGGAGTCGAGACCTACTTCTTGGCGGTCGCGAAGACCGAGCAGGCCCGGCAAGTGGCGCTGCGCGAGAATTCGGCGCTCGAGTTCGAGGGCGAGGTGCGGCCGGAGGATCTCGAGCCGCTGCAGTTCATTCTCAGCGACTTGCAGTCCGCCGGAAACCTACGTGAGTCCAGTCTTCTTGCTGCGTCAATCGATCACAGCATGCGGACCTCACTGGACGCGCCCAGCCTCGGTGTCAGACAGGCCGGCTTCGTTGTCCTCGTCGGTGCCACGATACCGGCCGTGCTCGTTGAAGTGGGCTACCTCTCCAACAGGGAGGAAGAAAAGCTGTTGCGGTCTTCCTCCTATCAGGCGAAGATAGCCGATGCGTTGGCCGATGCGGTGGTTGACTACCTGGCGGAATATGGCCGGCGGATCTGGTACTCATACGGTTCGGGCGGATAGGGCCTCCAGCCCTTCGTCCCCGCGATCCCTAGCCTTCATTCTCCTCCTGGCTGTTCTGGCAGCGACGTCGGGGTGCGTCTATTTCAACTCGCTGTACAACGCCAACAGACTCTACAGCCAGGGCGTCAAGGAGATCGATGCGGATCGCGAGTCGAACGGCCGCGTGCTCCTTCTGGAGTGCATCGAAAAGGCGGAGCGCATAGTCCAAACCAAGCCGAACAGCCGCTGGGCCGATGATGCGGCACGTCTGATGGTACGCGCCCGTATCCTACGCGATGACTGGCCCGAGGCCGCTGAGGCAGGCCAGCTACTCATGCGATACGCTACGACCCAGCGCGACAGCGCTGAGGCGGCACGCTATTGGGGTGAGGCGGAGCTCAACCTCGGGAACATGGAGACGGCCGACTCACTCCTTACGTTCGCGCTCGAGGTCGAGGAGGGCGAGGAGGCTCGGGCCGAGCTTCTGGCCAACCGCGGGCGCGCTCGATTCGGGCTTGGGAGTTTCGAAGCGGCCGAGGCGGATCTGGTTCAGGTAACACAGTTGAGACCCGAGTGGGTCCCACCACGGATCGATCTTGTGCGATTGCTGGTGGACGGCGGGCGGGGGTCGGAAGCCGCTGCACAGCTGGCCTATGTCTTCACATTGCCGCTCAGGGATCGCGAGGAGAGAAGGTCCGTCGTGGAGGCCGAGTACATGGCGGAGCATGATTCGACGGCGGCGATCGAGGCCTTGGCAGAAGCGACGGCGTCGACGCTCCAGTCGGGAAATCAGGCGCGACTAATTCAGTTGCGCGCAGACCTGAAACTCGCCCTCGGCGACTCCACGGGCGCGCGACGCGACTACGAACTGACGTCCTCGCTTTATCCCGACGCAGGTCCGGCCGCCGCGGCGGCACTGGCTCTCGTCCGTTTGGACTTGCACGACGTCTCCACTATCGCGGGCTTCGACAGTCTGACGATTCGCGTCGGGCGTCTGGCCGCGCAGCCGACCGGGCAGAGAATCGGAGACGTGCGTCGGCTTGACGATATGTTTTTCCGGATGCAGTTCTGGTTGTCAAACGGCGGGCTTGGCTTTCTACTCGCGGCTGAGATGGCGCGTGACGAACTCGACGCCCCTCACCTGGCGCGCACTCTCCTTTTGGCGTACGCGAACGCCGAGCCCGATGCGCTCTGGGCCCCGAAAGCCATTCTGGCGGCACTGGACCTCTCCCCTCTAGATTCTGGCGGCCGGGAAGCGGGAGCGGCAGAACCGAGTGACGAGGAGCTGCGCCGAAGACTGCTGGAGGACTATCAGGAATCCGCCTACGTTCGAGCCCTTCTCGGGGAGGAGGGCGGCCAATTCACCTACGAAGAGCTCGAGCTAGGCTTGCAGCGACAGTTGCAGCGGCTGAAGATCGTGGCCGACCAGGAGCTGCGAAACCGGCCCCCTCGCATACCGCAGTGAAGCATTGAGACATGTCTGGAGGGACTTCTGAGCTTGGTGCATGGGGTGGCGATAAAGTGAAGAGGAAACACCGGATCGTTCGAGCATGGTCCGAGGTCAGGTCTCGGGAGCAAGTGGCCGAGGAGACGTTTTGGCTCGAGCTGACAGCGCCTGGCATTGCTGCTCAGGCTGCGCCCGGCCAGTTCGTGATGATCGGTTTCGGTGCGACAAGTTGGGGCAGCCCCTTTCTGCCTCGTCCCAACAGCATAGCGGCCGTGAGGGGCGATGTTATCGGGCTATTGGTGCGGGTCTACGGTGCGGGGTCTCGTCGCTTGTCGGCTCTGAGGCCGGGAGACTCGATCCTGACGTTGGGCCCGCTGGGCAGCCGTTACGAGATCGGCGATGCGACTAGCGTTCTCTGTGTTGCCGGTGGAGTGGGGTTGGCTCCCTTCCTGCTCCTGCCGAACTGGGCGAAAGGCGTCGGCAAGCCGGTGGATATCCGCCTGCTATATGGTGAGCGAACGGGCAAAGCCGTCTTCAACCAGGAGAAGATACGAAAGCTGTCCGGGCTCGACGCCGAGGTCTGGACGGAGGATGGCAGCGTCGGGCGACGGGGTAGGGTGACGGAGGGTCTCGTTCTCGAAGACGTCGATCTCGTCTTGACCTGCGGTCCTACGCCGATGCTCAAGACGGTCCGCAATATGACCCGCGATGCCGGTGTGCCCTGTCAGATCGCCGTCGAAGAGCACATGGCCTGTGGAATGGGAACGTGCATCGGCTGTGTGATCGAGACCGTGGATCCCGAAACCGGCTTGGAGGGCTACAGCCTGGTATGCGTGGACGGTCCCGTGTTTAGTGCGGAGCGCTTGAGATGGTAAGCTTGGAGCAGCAGGTCTTCGGCGTCACGTTTCAGAATCCGGTGCTTCTGGCCTCGGGCACTTGTGGATACGGAGAGGAGTACGCCGAGATCATAGGGGTCGACGATCTGGGCGGGATGGTCACTAAGGCCGTCACGCCCGAGCCGCGGGTCGGGAATCCTCCCACACGCGTGTCGGAAACGCCGGGCGGGATGATCAACGCCATCGGGCTGGCGAATGTCGGCCTGGAGAGGTTCAAGAGCGAGAAACTTCCCTGGCTAAGGGAGAACCTCTCCAGAGCGCAGGTGCTCGTAAATGTCGCGGGCTGGAGCGTCGGCGATTTCGTGACCGTCGTGAGCGGATTGGATGACGAGGACGGATTCATCGGCTATGAGATAAACGTATCATGCCCGAATGTGGAGGGAGGCACCATGTTCGGGACCGACGAGGCTTCGCTGGCACAGTTGGTCCGTGCGCTGCGCAGCGCGACCGAGCGGCCCCTTATCGTCAAGCTGGCTCCGAACGTCCCGGACATCGGCATATTCGCCGAGATCTGCGAGGAGAACGGAGCCGACGGCCTCAGCACCATCAATACCTTTCCGGGCATGGTTATCGATGTGGAGGCACGCCGCCCGGTGATCGGGAATGTCACCGGCGGAATTAGTGGGCCGGCCATTAGGCCCATGGGGGTCCACGCGACGTGGGTGGCCGCCAGCCGAACAAGCCTGCCGGTGATCGGCATCGGTGGAATCTGTAATGCCCGTGATGTCCTCGAGTACGTTCTGGCCGGAGCCTCTCTGGTGCAGATCGGCACTGCGATGTTCGTCGATCCCTTTACCGCGCCGCAGACGATAGAGGGGCTCTGCGAGATCTGCGATCGGCAAGGAGTAAGGAAGATATCGGAACTGGTTGGAGCCTTGGAGGTCTGATGCCTGACTCCCCGAATGACCGAGTCATAGTCGCGCTTGATTTTCCCACGCGTAAAGCCGCCCTCGAAGTTGTCGATGCGTTGGAGGGAGACGCGAGCTTCTTCAAGGTCGGAGCGCAGCTCTTCGCCGCGGAAGGTCCCGATCTCGTCAAAGAGCTGAAGAAGAGGGGGAAGCGGGTGTTCTTGGACCTCAAGTTCCACGATATCCCCAACACCGTTGCCGGCGCCGTCCGGGCCGCGAGCCACCATGGTGTGGATGTCCTGACCGTCCACGCGGCGGGTGGCGAAGCCATGCTCAGCGCCGCTCGCGAGGCCGCCGGTGAGGACGGCCCGATGGTGGTCGCGGTGACTCTGCTCACGTCTCTGGCGTCGGAGGACGTCGAGCACGTCTTCGGACGCTCTCCCGTTTCGCTGGTGGACGAGGTGGTGCGCCTCGCCGGGATCGCGGTGGCTGCCGGTCTCCCTGGCGTCGTCGCCTCGCCAACCGAAGTGAAGCCCATCAAGCGGAGCTACGGGGGTATCCTGAGCGTCATCACACCGGGGATCAGGCTGCTCGGCGATGACCCGGCGGACCAGAGCCGTTATGCGACGCCCGAGGATGCGGCGCGGGCCGGGGCCGACTTCATCGTCGTCGGTCGCTCGATCACGGGGGCGGATGATCCGGTATCCGCCTTCGAGGCGGTGACAAAGTCATTCGCTGGCGCGGGTCATGCCGGAACTTGACCGCCTGTCGCCGCCCAGATAGCCTTTGCTGCGGATACTCGTCCGGCAACCAGGCGTTTCATGGCACTCCGACTCTACAATACACTCGCGCGCCGTCTGCAGGATTTCGAGCCCCTGGAAGTCGGGCGCGTTACCATGTACACCTGCGGTCCCACTGTCTACGACCGTGCCCACATCGGCAACTTTCGCACGTTTCTCTGCGAAGATATCCTGCGTCGCTACCTGGAGTGGAAGGGCTACGAAGTCGTCCAGGTTAAGAATCTCACCGATGTCGACGATCGGACCATTCACGCGGCCATCGAGAAGGGCGTCGGGCTGCGCGAGCTGACGCAGCCGTTCGTCGAAGCGTTTTTTGCGGACAGTGATCGCCTGGGCCTCGAACGCGCCGAGTACTATCCCCGCGCCACAGACTACGTGCCGCAGATGGTCGCGCTGGTCGAGGAGCTCGTGAGGCGGGGACTCGCCTACTGTTCCGAGGGTTCAGTTTATTTCGATATCTCGAAGTTCCCCAGTTACGGTGGTTTGGCACAGCTCGACACGTCGGCCCTGAAATCGAGCGAGCGCGTTTCGGGAGATGAGGAGTACGACAAGGAAAACGCTCGGGATTTCGTGCTCTGGAAAGGCGGCGAGCGGCCGGAGGAAGGTGACGTCGCGGTCTGGGATTCGCCTTGGGGGTCGGGGCGTCCCGGCTGGCACCTGGAGTGCTCGGTCATGGCCCTGGCCCATCTCGGCCAGCCGATCGACATACACACGGGCGGGGTCGATCTAGTCTTTCCGCACCACACGAACGAGATCGCTCAGGCGGAGGGGGCAACGGGGAAGACCTTCGCTCGCTATTGGGTCCACGCCAGGCACGCGCTGCTCGACGGGCGAAAGATGTCGAAGTCCCAGAGCCACTACTTCACCTTGGAGGATCTTCTGGAACAGGGCTACAAGCCGTCGGCGATTCGGCGCCTTCTTGTCTCGGGCCACTACCGGACGGAGCTCAACTTCACCCTCACCGGTCTTGCCGATGCGGGCAAATCGGTCGATCGCCTGATCGAATTTCGGCGGCGCCTCGAATCCAGCCGGGCCGAAGAAGCTGGGCTGGTGCCGACGCAGTTGCCCGAGGTGGCATCCCAGGCGCTCCGGGCCTTCGAAGGTGCGCTGGACGATGACCTCAACATCGCGGAGGCTTGGGGAGCGCTCTTCGTCCTGGTGCGGGGGGCGAACGCGGAGCTGGACCGTGCGGGTCCACGTGTTCCTGCGGCCGATGTCGATGCCGTACTTGGGGCGATCGACTCGATGGACCGGGTTTTCGGTGTCCTGGCACTCGCGGAGCAGGAGAGCGTTGCGGTATCGGACGAGCAACGGCGGTGGATAGAGGAGAAGGTGGAGGAGCGGGCCGCGGCCCGGGCCTCAGGCGACTTCGCCAGGGCTGACGACATACGGGCGGCCTTGGCGGGGGCGGGGGTCGAGGTGGAAGACACCCCGTCGGGAAGCCGTTGGAAGCTGGTGGAGCGAGGTTGACACTCCTCCTTATGTAATCTATAATTCTCGGCTTACTGAAATTGCTGACGTAGCTCAAATGGCAGAGCGGCTGATTTGTAATCAGCAGGTTGCGGGTTCGACTCCCGCCGTCAGCTCCAGACAGCAACGACTGGGCCTGTTGGAGACTGGAGCCCGGGAGATCGGCAGCGATTGGCCTTGCGTAGGGTCAGATTGCCCGCACCCTGAGCTCGACTGCTGAAAGTCGCAATACAACAGCCCTGGACTTCTCGGCAGGTTGACGGTCTCAGAGGTTGCTCGAACATGGCCCGGGTTTAAGAAGGACGCTAGTCCGATTTTGGTGGGGTGCCCGAGCGGCCAAAGGGAGCAGACTGTAAATCTGCCGGCTGATGCCTACGAAGGTTCGAATCCTTCCCCCACCATCCTGATGATTATGTAAAGGTGCTCGTGCTTACCCGGCGACGGGAGTGTAGCGAGGCTCAGGCCTAGACGGTCCAGAGGGAGCGAGAGGAGAATGGCGAAGGCAAAGTTTGAGCGGACGAAGCCGCACGTGAACGTGGGTACGATTGGGCACGTTGACCACGGGAA
>Ga0209536_100002540_pt1 | contig 29744 bp, 20 predicted proteins | sample DeeMarSeWOR28_12_FD_187461 | JGI IMG/M metagenome (GOLD analysis project Ga0209536, IMG submission 187461) | Marine sediment microbial communities from White Oak River estuary, North Carolina - WOR-2-8_12 (SPAdes) (version 2) | ecosystem: Environmental > Aquatic > Marine > Intertidal zone >...
TAAAGGTAAATCCCGTGAGAAGAATAATGCCAAGAAATAATAAGTAATAAATCGGATGCCCCACATCCTGGTAGTAGAGCTTGTGACGAACGAAGCCGTGGGCCCGCATGATGCCACCCAGAATTGCGATCAGTGCGAAGAGTGGGACAACGAAAGAGAGAATCCGGAGGGGAGCGGCGATCTCCGGTTTATAAAATACATATTTCGCTAAAATCCCTGCAAGGACGTAGAGGAGAATTCCCGCCGTCATACTCGAGATAAAGTTAATGTGCAGGGAGGCACGGGCAAGAGCATCGGCATCATCTCTTTTGCCCTGGCCGAGAAAGGCCGTTATATTCCGTACTGTCCCTTCGCCCGTTCCCAGGGCGGCAAGGGCGGCGAGAACGGTTGGTATGGTGATGGCGAGAGAATAGAGACCGAATTCGTCTACAGTGGTGTTCCTGACAATGAGGATCTTTATGCCAAACCACAGGAGATTTCCGGCGACCATTCCTGCGAATATCAGGGTGGTACCTTTAACAGCTGTCTTCAGGGAGGCGTGCAGTTCTTCGGACATAGGGATATATTAGCAGAAAAACCAGGAACCGAGGGTTCCAGAATTTAAGGGTACAAGGGGGCAAGTGAAATGAATACTGAAGAAAAGGACTGAGATTGCTTCGCCATCGGCTCGCAATGACGCATTTAGTGCGTCTCCTCTTGAACCCTCGAACCCTTGAACCCTTGAACCCTTGGATCCTGTACTCAGGTACTGGTTAATTACGCAACGCAAGGTAAATGACCAATATCTACTGGCTATACTACCGATGAACAAATGGCCTCTTTTCTTAATTTGTTGTTTTTTAAAATAAATATGGTGGCACGGTCATTGCACTTCATTTTCTGACTACATAATATATAATTATTGTTTTAAAGGATGAATGTTTAAAAAGGAACAGAATTTTACAGGGTGCAACGGATTCCATCATGAAAACACTTGTCATACTGCCTACGTATAAGGAAAAAGAGAACCTCCCGACGGTCCTTGAAAAGGTCCTTCGACAGGACGGCTTTGATATCCTCGTGGTTGACGACAACTCACCCGACGGGACGGCAGAGATCGCCCGGGAATGGAGCAGGAAGGACAGCAGGGTCAATCTTATCGAAAGAGAGGGAAAGCTTGGTCTCGGCACAGCATATGTCGCCGGATTCAAGTGGGGTCTTGAGCGGGGGGATGAGTGCTTTATCGAGATGGACTCCGATCTCTCTCACAACCCGGACGACCTGCCGCGTTTACGCGAAGAGGTCGCTCAGGGAGGTGATCTCGTCATCGGCTCCCGTTATCTGCGGGGCACGATCAGCGTGATCGGCTGGGACTTCCAGCGGCTCCTCCTTTCGAAGTTTGGAAATTTTTACGCCACCTCGATTCTGAAGATCCCCCTTACCGATATCACGAGCGGTTTCAGGGCCTTCAGCAAGAACGCCCTCGAACAGATAGAACTCGAGAGAATCCATTCGGAGGGCTATTCATTCCAGATAGAACTCGCCTATCTTGCGATGCGCAAAGGGCTCCGGGTCAGGGAGATCCCCATTATCTTTACGGAACGCGAGCGGGGGGTCACCAAGATGACATGGAAGATCGTCAGGGAGGCGGTGAGGCTTCCCTGGAAGCTGAGGCTCTGGGAGTTCGGGAGATGGATAAAGGGTCTCTTCACAATGAAGTCGAAGTATGGCCATGAGAGAGGACAGGGGGATGGACAGGACAGTAAGGGCACAAAACTGTAACGAAGGGGGATGAAGGGGTCATCGTTAAAGGACGAACCATACATCGTTTGACCCGGTACCAGGGTTTTGCAGCCTTTCTCCTCTTTGTCTGTCTCGCCGCCTATGCCCTGGGGGCAAATCCCTTTGCGAAAGAGACTGTCGCACCCTTTGACTGGCTCGTGGAGTTTCCGGGATGGTGGGCAGTCCCATCTGACCGTGATGCCCTTTTCAGGGGGCAAAGCGATATCCTCAACTCGCAGATCCCTGCCTGGATAACGCTGAAGGAACAGATCAGAACGGGTAAAGGCGCTCTCTGGTATCCGAACATCGCCGGCGGTGCCCCTGTATCCTTTGAGCTTTGCAATCCCGCCTTCCTTGTCTTTCTCATGGTGAAAGACAATGCCCTTGCCTATTACCTGGCGGGATTGATGAAACTGGCGATCGCCGGTTTCGGTGCCTATCTTTTTCTCAGGGTCTTTCTGGGATGGCTGTCTTCGGTCTGGGGCGGTATTGTCTTCATGCTCTGCGGTTTCAATGCGGCATGGTTCTTCTGGGACCAGGTGACAACGGCGATCTGGATCCCCTGGCTCCTCTGGTCAACGGTCATGTATCTTACCACGGAATCACGGAGGTGGTTGCCGGCGATCACGATCACCGCATTGTTGCTGATCTTCGGCTCCTTCCCTTCTGTTGGTGCCTTCGGGTTTTACGCATTTGCATTGCTCCTTCTTTTCTGGAATGGCTCTTCCTATCTCAGCGCAAAGCGCAAGGGAGTTAGGGACCGGCAGACCCTGCGACAGATGACCGTAAACACGGTGTTGCCTCTCCTGTCGGTGGGCATCGCCTTTATCATGGCGGCGATAACGCTCATCCCCTTTATGGATTCCATGTCCGGCGTCAATCTCGGGTACAGGGTCGGTATCGGGACGCCATTTCGTATTCATGAGATGGCGAATCTGATCACCTATGCAAAACCGATCAGAATTGAGACGGCCGCCTATGTGGGGATCATCGCCTGCATACTCTCCGCGGCCGGTATGGTACCGGTGTTCAGAAAGGATACGGGTCCTCTCAAAAAGTTCGCACTTTTTAACGCGGTGCTTGTCATTCTTACCCTCCTGATCACCTTCGGGCTGTTGCCACACGGACTGATCTCAGCGTTACCCGTTTTCAAGAACAATAGCTGGGGCAGGTTGATCGTGGTTACCCTTCTGGGGATATCGGCCCTCTCCGCCGTGGGTCTGGATTACCTGTCCGAAAAGACAGGGGATCTCCTGGCACGGAATCAACATATAACACCATCAACGGCGCATAAGATAGTGGTCCTCTCAGTGATCACTCTGATGACAGTGCAGTTTCACTCTCAGAAGGGATTTTTTAACAGTGTTAATGCCGTTGTCCCTTCGGCATGGTTCTTTCCTGAAACGCCGAGTATCACCTATGTAAAAGAACGTCTCTCACCGTTAGAGTCAGTGATCGCAGATGAATCCTTTATCGGGGCAGGAACGCTCGGCGCCTATGGGATAGGAGAGTGGTATGCCCACAGTTTTAAGACGGACAAAGAAAAAGAGGTGCTCGGCAGCCTCGTTGACGATGCCTTCGTGACACCGACGGCAGCAATCATAAAAGGAGATAAGATCCGTTACTTTTCCCCCCTGATGGATATGCTTGCGATCAAATATCTGCTCCTGAATAAGAAAGTGATAGAGCGTGAACAGACCTTTGATCTGCCCGGGGCCGTTGTCGGCATCGCTCCTCCTCTCCCGGACAACGCATGGAATCAGCACCTCTTCATGCCGACGGGCATGACGGTCGGCTATATAGGACTCGTCTTTGACACCTACGGTGAAGAACACCCCGCCACGAACGTCCGCCTCGCGGTATACGATGCGGAAGGAAGGCTCTACGCCGAATCCGAGCTGAGCAGGCACCGCGTCGCTGACAAAAAATGGGGGTTTTTCAAATTTCCCAAAGTGTACTTTGAGAAGGGGGAATATTCCCTGGTATTGTCACTCGCCGACCAGAAGGGGGCCGCACAATTGTCGGCAATGGTTACCCCGGCGCAGGAACAGGAGGGACGATACCTCGATATCAATGGGGCGAGATCAGGTGCGTCCCTGAAAATGAAGATTGCAGCCTATGAAAGAGTTGACCTGAAGGCGTTCGAAAAGAAATGGAATGTCATAGACCTTGAAAGTGACACCGTGATCTTTGAGAACAAAGAGGTGAAGAAAGGCGCCTATTTTGTTGATACTCTCGATCCTGCGAAGGATCGGCCCGATTTTTCGGGTATCGATATCGAACAGCCCTCCTCGGACCTCATCAGGATCACGTACTCGAAGGGAGAAAAGGGATGGATTGTCCTGCCCATGCATCTTCATTCCGGATGGAAGGCCTTTGTAAATGATAATCAGGTCAACTACGACACCTATCTCGGTATCCTGCCGGCCATCCCCGTCAATGGGGCAAGTCGCGTGGAATTTCGCTATCAGCCTGCATCCTTTCGCAGAGGTGTCATGGTCAGTTTGACAGGATTTTTTATTTTCCTCATACTTTCTGGAGTATGCTGTAAAATCGATAAAAAGAGAGATGTGATCCCATGAAACTGATAATACAGATCCCGTGCTACAATGAAGCAGACACCCTTCCCGTCGTATTGGAGGCTCTCCCGAGAGAAGTAGAGGGATTCAATACGGTGGAATGGCTCCTCATCGATGACGGCAGCACCGATAATACGGCAGAGGTGGCCCGGGAGTACGGGGTCGATCATATCATTGGTTTTACGAATAATCAGGGCCTGGCCCGCGCCTTCTTATACGGTCTTGACGCATGCATAAAATTCGGCGCCGATGTGATCGTCAATACCGATGCCGATAATCAGTACAGGGCCGAAGATATTCCTGCACTTGTAACCCCGATCCTGGAGAAGAGGGCTGATATTGTAATAGGTGCGAGACCTATTCGTGATATTAAGCATTTTTCCCCCCTCAAGAAGATCCTTCAGAGACTGGGAAGCAAGGTGGTCAGTTTTGTCAGCAGGACCGATATCGCCGATGCCCCGAGCGGGTTTCGGGCTATGAGCCGCGAGGCGGCATTACGTCTCAATGTGTTTAATGAGTATACGTATACGCTTGAGACGGTCATCCAGGCAGGGCAGAAGAACATGTCTATCATGTCGGTCCCCGTGCAGGTGAACGAAGATCTGAGGCCGTCCCGCTTAATGGCAAGTATCGCAGATTATATCAAGAGATCGTTCATGACGATAATCCGCATTTTTGTGGTCTATAAGCCCTTCCGGTTCTTCATGACGATCGGGGTGCTCCTCTTTATGTCGGGCTTTGTCATCGGCCTCAGGTTCCTCTACTATTACTTTACGGAGGGCGGCGAAGGACATATCCAGTCACTGATCCTTGCCGCCATTCTTCTCGGGATAGGATTTCAGACCATGTTGAGCGCCTTTCTTGCGGACCTGCATGCCGTCAACAGGAGGTTAATGGAGGATATCCAGTACCGGATGAAGGAGATAGAAAGCGGGAAAGAGAGACGTTCACAATGACTCATTGCGTATGAGACGCGAGACGCGAAATAATCGAAAAAGGAAAGAATGAGTGCTATGCGTGATAAATTCCTCGTCTTTGGACAACCCCTGATCGAACAGGATGCAATGGATGAAGTGCTTGACTCCATGCGAAGCGCATGGCTCGGCACCGGTCCGAAAGTCCATCGCTTTGAAAGAGACTTCGGAGAATACAAAAAGATGAAGCACGTCGCCGCCGTAAATTCGTGTACCGCCGCTCTCCACTTATCCTGTCTGTCCCTCGGTCTGAAGCCCGGTGACGAGATCATCACCACGCCCATGACCTTCTGCGCCACCGTAAACGCCATAATCCATTCGGGCGGTACGCCCGTCTTCGCAGATATCGATCCCGTAACACTGAATATCGATGTGAAGGAAATCGAAAAAAAGATCACTGAGAGGACACGCGCGGTACTTGTAGTACATTTCGCGGGCCGTCCCTGCGATATGGATCCGATTATGGAACTCGCCCGGTCGCGGAATGTCGCGGTCATCGAAGACTGCGCCCATGCCATCGAGGCGCACTATAAGGGCAAATCGACAGGGACGATCGGGGACGCGGGCTGTTTCAGCTTTTATGTCACCAAGAACATCACGACGGGAGAGGGCGGCATGGTGATAAGCCATGATGAGAAATTTATATCCCGCATAAAGATCATGGCGCTCCACGGCCTGAGCCACGATGCCTGGGGTCGTTTCTCCGATTATGGATATAAGCATTATTATGTCGAAGAGGCAGGCTTCAAATATAATATGATGGATATCCAGGCAGCCATCGGCATTCACCAGCTTAAAAGAATAGATGAATACTGGAGCAGACGGGAACGGATATGGAAAATATATCTCGACGCCTTTGCCGACCTCGGGATCGGGATGCCCGCCCCGGTCGAAGAAGATACGCGACATGCCTATCACCTCTTTACCATTCGCATCAATCCCGGCAATACCGGCATGAGCAGAGACGAGTTCTTGATGGCAATGACCGAAAGGAACATCGGCGTAGGTGTGCACTACCTGTCTATTCCCGAACATCCCTATTACCAAAGACACCTGGCCCTGAAGGCGGAAGATTATCCCCACGCCTGTTCCTTTGGCAGAGAGACGGTAAGTCTGCCCCTTTCACCGAAACTGACGGATAAGGATATTGATGATGTGATCAGTGCGGTGCGGTCCATTATTCGTGGTGGATAGGATCGGATGAATATACACATCATCACGAGTTCCTATCCCGCGCACCCTGATGATCCCACGGGAACTGCAGGGTTATTTGTGAGAGATTTTGCCGTGGAGCTTGCGGAACTCGGACACAGGATTGTCGTTCAGCCCGCAGCGCGTAAAAAAGCCTATCAGCCCGATCCGGGCATTGAGATCCTGCCGGCACCATGGAAAGGCGGCGATCGGGAACTTGCCTCAATGAACCTGATGAATCCCTCGAACTGGTGGATTTTTTTGCTTTTTTTTGCGCAGGGGATAAGCAATACGACTGCGATAAATGAAAACAATGCTATAGACAGGACAATCTGCATGTGGGCTGTACCATCGGGGATTTTCGGACTCGCTGGTAAAAGGAAAAATAATATTCCTTATGATGTGTGGGTTCTGGGATCGGATATCTGGAAGATAAGAAAGATTCCTTATTTCGGCAAACGGATCCTCGGGAAAGTGATGAGAGGTGCCGACAGGGTATACGCGGACGGGTTTCAGTTATGCCGGGATGTGACGGAACTTACGGGGGTCCCGTGCGAATTCCTTGCGTCGAGCAGAAGGCTTCCCGAGCCACGGGAGGTCATATCGTTTCCGGACGGGCCGGGTGTACGTCATTTTCTTTTTGTGGGACGTTATCATATCAATAAAGGACCTGATCTGCTGATAAAGGCGATCGCTAATCTGCCGCATGACATACGGGAATCAATCCGCCTCCACATGTTTGGTCTCGGCCCTCTGGAAGGCGAGTTGAAAAAAATGATTTCCGGGATGAAGCTGGGGAGATATATTAATTTGAATGGTCCTATTCAGGCCCAGGAGCTGTCGAATTATCTCAACAGTGTTTCTTATCTGGTGATCCCCTCCAGGATCGAAAGTATCCCCGTCGTTTTTTCTGATGCGATTCAGAGAGGAACGCCCGTTGTGGGTATGCCTGTCGGTGATCTGGAGAGTATTGTAAGGGAATTCGGGTGCGGATTGATCGCAGAAGACGTCAGTGTTGATGCATTGGCTTCTGCTATAAAGAAGGCTGCGTTGATGGATAAGGATTTCTTCAAAGAGAAGACCGCTAATGCGTACTCAAGGTTTGATATAAAAAGAAATGTTACTCAATGGCTGAATCATGTTTGAGAGTCTGCCGATACAGCTGAGAACTAAACAAAGAGATGGATACTTTGAGATAAATGATCTCCTGCCACCACTATACATCGAGGGATAAAAGGAAGGGAGAAATTGATGAAGGCATTTGTGAGCTCAGAATGTCCGGACTTCTGGGATGAATTTGCCCTGGCGAACTCTTCTCTGCTCTTTCATCGATCCCTGTGGGTCCGTGTATTGAGCGACGGTTATGGAGGAAGCCCCCTTTTCTGCTGGCTCGAACGTGAGGGGAATCCTATCGTTGGATTGATGGGCATTGTCATGGACTTTACGCTGGTGCGTGTATACTACGCTGCATTGCCTTACGGAGGGATGATAGGAGAAGATTCGATGGTGCCTGAATTCTTCAGGATCGTCGAGCCGGAGTTGCGAAAACGGGGAGTCCATCAGATCCAGATACCGGAGCCCCGTCATGCGCCGATACTCGAAGAAGCGGGATTCGCATCAACGGAAATAGCCCGGCATCAGGTACATCTGGCAGGACTTAACGCTGAGAGTCTGGAGGACTCCTTGCCGCGTTCTGTCCGCAAGGCTCTCCGGAAGGGACGAAAGGAGAATGTCGAGGTCAGAGAAGTGCGGGACCGGTCTGAAATAGAAGGCGTCTTCGAGCTTTACATGAAAACCATGGCCCATAACAAAGCGGCGGCGAAATATCCGATAGGCCGGTTCCTGAGCATCTTTGATTATCTTGTGCCTCAAGGTCTGGCAGTGGTCCTTGTGGCCTCCCATGACGGCCGCCTGGTGGGATCAAATACCCTGGTCTGTTCTGACGATACCGTTCATGACATTCAGCTTTCCTATGACCACGACTACCAGCATGTACGGCCTAACGATGCACTGGTCTTCGCTTCACTTCAATGGACGATGAAACAGGGACGGGAATGGTTCGACTTTATGGGTTCCCCTGCGGGCGACCTTTCACTGGAGCACTTTAAGGCAAAGTGGGGCGCTGAACGATCCACCACGTGCAACTATACAAAGACGCTTTCTCCTCTCCGGGGGGCCTGCTGGACCGCTGTTCGCAAAATGGCGGAACATCCGGCAATGGCCTGGTGTATACGTACGGTGCGCAAGGCCTCCGCGAATGCCGGGTAACTCTTGTTTTTTTCAAGGGACTATGCGAACGATGTCGGAGTGGCCGTGCCATCGGATATGGTACAATTTCTGATACTTCGTGTACCTGTAAAGGGATTATGAATAAAGAAATTTATGAGGAATGGGTACATCAGGCGTCAATTCGGGAGAAAGACGAGGTTGACGCGCTCCGCAAGGTATTGGACCCGAAAGACAGTAAAGGGGTCAAGAACAGTTACATTGATGCGTATTTAAAATATTATCTGCTGGAATACTTATCGCCCTCCAGGACTGAAGTCCTCCTGGAAGTGGGATGCGGAATAGGAAGGCTTACGGAATATATGGCCCGGTTTGCTCGATCCGTCTATGGCATCGATCTGATAGACGAATTTATCGATAAGTGCAGGACCAGGCCGGGGAAGAAGGATAACACTTTTTATTTCTATATTACTGAAATCGAAAAATTGAAGGACATCGCTATTGATAAAATGTATATCGTCTGGGTCTTAATGTGTGTCGTGGACAGGGACGAACTGATCAGCATATTGAAGACATACCGGGAAAACCTTCCGTATTTAAAATCGGGCATTATAATTGAACAGGTCAAGAGCGGTTTTGAGCTGGAGCACCACGACGGACGACTGCATTGTTGCTACAGGACGATCGATGAATATATCGATATATTTACTACGGCAGGTTTCAAGGTAACAAAATATTATGTTATGGGAGAAAGATATAACGGCTTTATGTATAAGTTGATACATCTTGCCTGTAATTTCCTTCCAAAAAGTCTGGCCGCATTTACGGATAAACTTTTTCATATCGATAAATATATTATGGGTGATAATACCGGCAAGCTCAGGTTGATCAATGAACGGAGACCGACGGACGTCGCCTTCCAGGTAGAACGTGCGTGAGTAAACAGGATTACTCGTTATTGTGAATACAGGAAAAATAATAAAAACTTCCGCATTCCTGATCATCTTTATCCTGATCGGCTATTTTTATTCTCTGGAATTCACCAGGAACTGGGTATCGATTCGCGATTTCAAATTTGTCTTGAATGTGCCCTATCTGTTTTTATCTTTTTTTCTGTTCCTTATCACGTATTTCCTGGAAACCTATATCTGGCACGTCTGTATGAACAGGCATGTCGGCCGCAATGCCCTTACCTTTACGCAGAGCATTGCTGTCGTGAATTCCAGCGGTCTTTTAAAGTATCTCCCCGGACGGATATGGACCTATACGGCCCAACTGCTATGGTTGAAGAAGTACGGAATCTCTAAATCGGTGATTCTTTACGTGAACATGATCTGCGTCCTCGGCTCGATCATTGCCTCACTTTATCTCGGTCTCATGTATGTGGGATTCTATACTCATCTCATGAGCCTGAAGGTGATCATTCTTCTGTTCTGTCTGTTAGCCCTGGCCAACGTTGTGTATATTACATGGAATTCAACAATATTGAATACGTTGATCAAGTTCGCGGGAAAAATATTCGGGAAAGAGATACGTCTCTTAAGTGACTCAAAGTCATTACTTATATCCATTCAGTTTATCTATGGATGCAGCTGGCTGATCCTGGGCGTGAGCGGCTATTTTCTGGCGAAAGGTACGGGATTGAATATTCTCTATAATGAGATGTTCGCCCTTCTCGCCTCTCTGTCACTCTCATGGATAGTGGGCTTTCTTGTGGTCATCGCGCCGGGAGGATTGGGTGTGCGTGAAGGGATGATGTTCCTGATGCTGAGTAATGTCATAAGCCCCCGGTTCGCACTGATTTTTCCGATCCTTTCCCGTGTGATGTACTTAATCGCGGAGGCGTTGCTGGGGCTGGCGGCGTTTGCATTGGGCATGAAGCACGGAATATTTTCTTCGCGAAAGGAATCCGTTCATTGACCAGGGGAAGGTTTGTCTCATATTGTGCACAGTGCAATGCATCGGAGATGGCGAGAGAGGTGTAAGCCCTGATACTGTGCTGATAAGCGGATATCTTCCCGGCAAAGCGTGGTCGTGAAAAGCATTTGAGGTCAATTAACGGGAGGCGTCATCCTTTTCCTGCCTGGCCGGATGGATGCCCTTTAAGAGGTACAAAGGGCGCTGCTTGCTTTCATTGAACGTTCTTCCCAGATACTCGCCGATGACCCCTATCGTAAAGAGCTGTATCCCACCAAGAAAGAGAATGACGACCATGAGAGAGGGATACCCTTTCACGGGGTCACCGAAGATCAGGGTCTTTACGATGACAACGAGAGCGTATATGAAAGCGCCGAAGGCGACAAGCAGACCAAAATAGGTAGACAGTTGTAAGGGCGCGATGGTGAATGAAGTTATCCCTTCGAGAGCGAAATTCCATAGCTTCCAGTAGCTCCATTTTGTACGGCCCGCAAACCGTGGGTCCCTGTGGTAGGGAACGCCAATTTGCGGATACCCGATCCATGCGAAAAGCCCCTTCATGAACCGGTGCTGTTCCCTGAGTTTTTTCAAGGAGTCGACGGCCCGGCGGCTTATCAGACGGAAATCGCCCGTATCCCCAGGAACGTCGACCCGGGTTACCCGCTTCATCACGCGATAGAAAAGATGCGCAGTTATACGCTTGAGCCACGATTCCCCGGCACGATCGACACGCTGGGCATAGACAACATCATAGCCGTTTTGCCACTGTCTAAAAAGTTCGGGAATAATTTCGGGGGGGTCCTGGAGGTCGGCATCGATGACTACAACAGCGTCGCCGTGAGAATGATCAAGTCCAGCGCTCATGGCGATCTCCTTGCCGAAGTTGCGGCTGAGATCGAGTATCGCAATCCTGTCATCCTTTGACCTGAGATTTTCCATGCATTTCATCGTGCCGTCCCTGCTTCCGTCATTCACATAGATAACTTCGGCAAGGACGTCCATGGCATCAAGGACATCTGCAAGACGTTTGTGGAAGGAGGGAAGGACCTCCTCTTCGTTATAGGCAGGGACCACTATGGAAAGTAACGTGCTTTTCCCGTTAGTATTCTCATGGAGCATGGTCTTTCTCCCTTCTGAATGTCCATAGAAGATTACCCGTAAAATTCCAGAGAAGCACGACGCCCGTTGCGATCACGGGACCGGCAACATCGGGCTCAACGAGGGCCATGAGGACGAGATAATGCACAAGTGTGCCCACTGCCCCCATCCCGGCGAAGAGCACGAAACGGTGAAAGATATCCTTTATACTGCCGGATACCGCTGTAGCTGTCATCGTTATGCCCATACCGGACGGGCAAGGATAAGATTATAAACAGGCATATACACATGATACCCAAAAATGAAGACATGACACAAGATGATTGTGAGAAAGCAGGACGATTGTTCGTTATTCATGTTTTCACTGCGGGGGAAATCATCCCTGATCCGCCCTATTAAAAAGTATGAAGGACAGTGTCGGACGGTCAGTCGACCGAAAGGGCGTTTCCGTTGATGTGATGCTTCCTCATCATGACGGAAACGTAAATCCTTGCATGAATATGATAAAATTATTTTTGATTGCTTGCATCATAGGCAGCAAGGATCGGGACCCACATATGCACCATACGCAACAGGAAATGAAAAATACGGGCACCTATGGATTTCCTCATAAATCTGTCCTTGTGCAGCTTGTTATCATTATAGTTCTTTCCATTGTGGTGTATTCCAATTCACTGTTAAACGACTTTGTCTACGACGATTTCGCGCAGATTGTTGAGAATTATGGACTGCGTGACCTGGGCAACATAGGGCGGGTATTTTTTGAAGACGTCTGGAGTTTCATGGGAGGGGGACGTTCAAATTATTACCGGCCCCTGATGCACGCCACGTATATGATCAACGTAGCAGTTTTCGGTTTACAGCCCTGGGGTTTTCACCTGGTTAATATTCTGTTTCATGCCGGTGTGAGTGTCCTGGCCTTTTTTGTTGCCTCGAGGCTCTTTGCAATAACCGGGCGACCCTCGTCACATGTACTTCCCTTTATTACCGCGCTGCTTTTTGCCGTACATCCCATTCACACAGAGGTCGTAAGCTGGATAGCCTGTTTCCCGGAGCTATCATTTACCCTGTTTTATCTCTGGTCATTCTATTTCTACATGGGGGCGGTCCAGGCTGATCGGATTGCCTCTTCGAGGCAGTATTCCCTGTCACTGGTATTCTTCTTTCTTGCAACCTTTTGCAAAGAGACCGCGCTCTCTCTCCCCCTTATGCTTGCGGTTTATGATTACTGCAGCACTCAAAATTCCTTTAAGCCATTACGGTATGTGAAAAGATATATTCCTTTTTTCTTTATCGCCATACTTTATTTTGCAATGCGGACAATAGTGTTGAGTGAGTTTGCACCGCTGAAGCGTCACAGCGCCTTGAGTGCATATGAGTATTTCATCAATGTCTTTCCCCTTTTTGCCGCATATCTTAAAAAACTGGTTCTGCCGCTCAATCTCAATGTCTATTATGTCTTTCACCCGATCTCCTCTTTACTCACAACAGTGGGAATCTTCAGTCTTGTCGTCACCCTTTCCTTCATTATTGCTGCGTATGTGGCGAGCCGAAAGAACAAACTGGTATTTTTCAATTTAATGATCATTGTGATACCGCTGTTGCCCGTTCTCTACATCCCCGCCCTGGGTGAAAATACATTTACGGAACGCTATCTCTATCTCCCTTCCTTTGGTTTTGTGTTTCTCGTCGCCCTGCTGGTCGAGCGGCTAAGCGAACGTAAACCCCCTTTAGCCAGAGTGTTTTTTGCGGCTGTCCTTGCTCTTGCCTGTCTTTATTCCGTGGCAACAGTGAAAAGAAATATGGTCTGGAAAAATGAATTGACCCTCTGGACAGACGCGGTGCAAAAATCTCCCGACGGAGTCCTTCCTCACATGCAGCTCGGTATTGCCTATAGTGATCAGGGTGATATTGCAAAAGCACTTGAACAGTATCAGGCCGCTCTTCGGATTAATCCGGAATTCGCTGACGCGTATACCAATATCGGCCTTCTCTTCAGGGATATGGGTATGGTACAGCAGGCATTAGATAACTATCTGAAGGCTTTGATGCTCGATCCGTCCACTCCGGTGATACATAATAATATTGGTGTGGCCTATGAAGCGCTGGGAATGCTCGACAAGGCTATTGCCTCTTTCCGTGAATCATTACGAATCAATAGTCAGCAGCCCGGTGTCTATAATAACCTGGGCAATGCCTATGCAAAAAAGGGCAAGCTTGATATGGCCATTCAAGAGTATCGTAAGGCCTTGCAGATACAGGACAATAATGCCGACGCCTACAATAACCTGGGCATCGCATTTGCCAGAAAAGGCATGCCGGATGAGGCGATCGTCTATTTCAGGGCTGCCCTGGAGATTAACCCGGATGTTCCCGGTTTTCACAATAACATTGCGAATGCATACATGATGAAAGGGCTTCCCGTCAAAGCTGAAGAGCACAGACAGAAAGCGAGGAACTTAAAGGTCGGCCTCTAGGTTCTCGTGGATCATATGCGCCATACCCCCTCCGCTCCTCTAAGTATGGACCCCTTCGTCGGGTTTTCTTCCAGGTCTTCCCTCTTTCTTGATGAAACGGACTTAGGGGATCAGAAGATAATAGTTACATTAAAGGATAAGCTCTGCCATTTACATGCGGCAAAGAAGGCGTCGCGAACCTACCGGATCTTCTGCATTGACGTATCTTATATGTATGGACATCCTTATAATGAGAAGACTTGTTTTTCCGGGTAGTTGCATAAGCCGCTATCTGTTGCTGACGATGGGCATCGCTGGAAGGTCATCAACACAAGTAGTGGATAAGGGCCCGGCGGGCGTTTCACGACAAGGAGCAAAAAAAATGATAAGGGAAGGTCAGTAATCAGATGAATTATGTTAGTACTGTTACGTGAGGACTTATTGCAGAGATTTTTAAGACATATAAAGAATTATAACTTGATTTAAGCATACGTTTTGAAGTGCTATTTCTGTCATGACATATGTATGAAGAGCAGTTTACAACGCGTTAAATAAAATTAATGATAAAAAATCCTGATTTTCAAGCTACTTATTAGTTCATCATTTTTTGTATAGTAATGAATAAACAGTAAGAACCATAATAATCAGACTCTTGTTAATGAGGCAATGTCAAGAATAATGACGAAAGGTAAGGAATTAAAAGAATCTCAAATTCTACAAACCGGCATATTGCTAACTGCTGTTCTTCTTTCGCCGATAGCATTGAGGATCTCATTTATTGTTGAAAGTGGTATTGATTTTGCGTTCTATGATTTGCGAGGAATTTTTTCTGACATAGTTGTCTCTCTCTTCATCGCTCTGGCTGTTGTGCTCATATCCAGGTTGAGTAAGTGGGCGGGAATAGCACTGGTTGCATTCTGGAGTGTTTTAAACTACGGGAGTTATGAGCATGTCAAAGTCCTGGGAGCCTTGCCGGGGTTATTCAATGCAACATATCTGGTGGATGCGACTTTCATGAGGGGGTCGGCTTTGAGTCCATCATCTCCTCTCCTTTTGGCCGGTATACTCTGTGCATCGGTAATATTGGCCTGGTTTGCACTGAGAAAGCCACCTGGCAAATTGATCCTATTATTCTTAATGGCTGTTGTTACCTTGGGAATCCACATGGTTTGGCCGCAAGACTATACGGCGCTTGCCTGGAGACAGTCTCACTTTGTATATGAGAACGTAAGCTGGCTGGCGCGTAGGGATGAGAAAGTTACAACAACTACTGTGACACGGGGTGGACTTGAAAAATTTCTCAGTATGGACCTCGGAGGGAAACCCCTCATACGGCTTGGTAATTCCGGGAGGAACGTCCTTCTGATTATGCTTGAGGGAGTGAGTGGGGCCTACCTGGAAAGCATTGCCAATATATACAGGATCAAGACTCAAATAAGGATGCCTCGTCTCGACAATGTTGCGAAACGAAGCATTTTATTTTCCAGTTTCGTATCACATCAAAGGCAGACTAACAGGGGAGAGTACGCAATCCTCTGTGGCGATTATCCTATGCTCACACGTGGTGAGCCGAAAATGAGTACCACGGTATATGAACGAAGGAACATTGACTGCCTTCCCGGAAGATTGAAATCTGCAGGATATGAAACCGTCTATATACAAGCAGCTCCGTTGGGGTTCATGTTGAAGGACCAGTTCATGTCTCAAATAGGATTTTCCAATATTTATGGAGATAAATGGTTTACACATTCATATGCGAGGAATCAATGGGGTGTGGATGACAAAGCATATTTCGAGCAAAGCCTTGATATGGTTCGGCGCTTGCATTCGGGTAATACGCCCTGGTTTCTGGCTATGCTCACCGTCGGAACTCATCATCCATACATAGTGCCCGAAGATTATCGTTCTTCTTACGGGAAGGATTCATTTGGTCGCGCTATTGCGTATCTTGACGGGGCACTGGACGCATTCCTTGAAACGCTGAAGCGTGAGGGGATACTGGATGATACGCTAGTGATAATAACCTCAGATGAATCTGCGGGAGTAATGGATGCAGAGGATGATCTCGCAATGATATTGAGTCAGAATTTAGGATTTGCAATCGTTATTACACCTGAGCATGATAGCATGGTTGCCAATAATATCTTTGGGCAAGTAGACCTCGCGCTTTCGATAGTAGATTATCTCGGTATTACGGGAAAAGATACGACATTTTACGGCCGATCTATCTTCAGGAAATATACCACGCCTCGTACCATATTTTTTTCGAATGTAAATATGGGGATCGTCAGCGCTCACGATGCCTTAGGTTATCTCTATATGTGCAGAGATGATTTCATGTTCTGCAATAAATATTCGACTCAAGGCGCGTCACTTTTTTCTCCCCTTCACCGTAAACTGAACTTCTCCAGAAAAGAGGTTGATTTCATGGCGAACATGGCGGCATGGAATGGGGAAGCCCATTCTGTTCAAAAGAAGACTTTTCATCTTATAGTTGACCCTGTGGTTGCAGTAAGTGATTCATACGAAAAGCAATTAATTTTTGGTGGTCAGTTTCTTACTGTCCCGCCCGGAACACGAATTGAAATAGAGTTGGAAGTTGAGCTGTCGGGTAAAAATGGTCAAGTGGCACTTTCTCATGATCTGGTAAGTAGGCGAGAGGGTATCATGTTCGGTCTCCGTGATATAACGATGCCGCCGCTGGGTCCGGGGAATTCGATCTCGCTGCGCTATTCTTTAGATGGACCGCAGGAGCTTCGGGATCTGGAATGCAGACTCTTCGTCGAAAGACTCTGGGGCAGTGAGCAAATGAAGTTAAAGATCAGGAAAGCGGAAATGAAATTTGTGCCTCTGGCCAGGTCTGAGAGAGCTGAGGTAAAAAATGCGAATGCAGAGGAATTTTCTGTAAACGGAACCATTCTTGATATGGAACAGCTCATTGACAGAGCTATAGAGCAGTACGAGACCGCGCTTCAGTTTCACAAAAGTGGATCGATCCAAATTTATCTTGCGATTGCCTACGAGAAGAAAAAATTATTCAACGAGGCAATAAAGTATTATAGTGCAGCTTTGGAATTAGCACCGGATTCTGCAACACTGCATTATGATTTGGCAAGGGTCTATCGGAAACAGGATCTGATCAAGAAAGCTGACGAACACATGCGCATGGCGGAACGATTAGAAAAAGAAAGTAATGGCCTGTAAACGGATGAAGGTTTTGCGAGAGTCCTTCAGAAAGACAAAGCGGTTTTTCCATTTGTCACTTGTTCTAGCCCTTTTGCTTTTTTCTTGCACTCCTTCACAAGTCGAATGATCGGCAGTTGAATTTCACATCACATCATAGAATCATAATATTTACATTCTGCCCGATGGATGTGGTATCCTAAAAGACAATTTAATATGGACTTCGGCGTGAAGAACACGTAATGAACGTCAGAGTTTTGTTTCATGAGTATGGTCACCAATATTCCGGGGAGGAGAAAGATGGTCCGTAAAATAGTTCCTGTTTTTTTTATCGCGTTTTTGTTTTTTGCTTCAGCACCTGTCTTTGCCGAGTCGGGGAAAGTCAGTGTCGGCATAGTAGGTGGTTGGGCCTGGAGCACCGCTGATGATGCGATATGGGGTCAATCGGGAACAGAGTTTGAAAGCGCTGCCGTATACGGTGGCCGTCTCATGTACCGGTTTCCCCAGCAGGTGGCGCTGGAACTGGCCGTTGATCGTCTTGAAACGGATGTAAAAGAGTCAGAAAGTGATCTCGGAACACTCAATATGACGCCTGTCATGCTTCTGGTGAAGGCGCAGGGAATGCCGAAGAACGGGGAGGGGCTTACCGGTCACGTTGAGATCGGAGGGGGAATTAACTTTTCCGATTTTGATGAAAACCAATCCGGCGATGAGTTAGGTTTTCCCTTTACGATAGATACGGATACCTCCTTTGTGTATGAAATAGGTGCCGGAGCGGATTACTTCCTGAATAACAATTTCTCCCTGTCTCTGGATGGCCGGTGGATGGGGGGACAAATTGATGCGACACGGGAGACGGAAGAAACCAGTCGAACACGGGAAGAAGATATCACTTTTTATATTTATAATATCCAGCTCCTGGTTGGAGCACGGTACTGGTTTTAAACAGCGAGATCTTAATGTTCTTGTTGCTGCTTATTTTCTCCGGCAATTCTCTTCAGAGCATTCCTGAAAGAAGTTTGTGACGGATCGAGCTTTATGGCGATTTTAAGTTGATCAATCGCCTCCGGGGTCCTGTTATTTTTCCTGAGAGCAATCGCATAATTATATCGTAATTTTGCATCGTCGGGAACCAGCTCGACCGCTTTCATGAAATGGTCGAGGGCGTTATCATAATTCCCCGTCTCCATGAGTATGATTCCCGTCTCATTATGCAGTTCCGCATTTCCCGGCTCAAGTTCCAGGGCCTTCATGTATTCCTTTGCCGTTTCGTTTTTTAAGCCCTTGAGAGAATACACATGGCCAAGCGCTTTATAGGCCACACTGGCAGGCTTTAGAACAATTGCCCGTTTGTACTGCTGTATTGCTTCATCAAGACGTCCTTGCCTTTCCAGGGCATTCCCGAGATTGTAGTGAGGCAATGGTTCATCCGGCGATTTTCTCGACGTGTCCGTCCAGAACGTAATATCATCTTTCCAGTCATAATTCCGGGAGAACGTAATAGTCGAATAGAGAACGCATATCATCAGGAAAAGAACGGAAACGATCATTTTCCCTTGGGACACAGCTGAAGACAATTTCCCCAGAAGCAAGGAAAGAAGTATGGCAAAACCGAAAGTGGGTAAGTAAAGGTATCGTTCAGCAAAGGGATTCTCACCGGTTCCGGGGATGTAGAGCGCGGGAAGGAGGGGGATCGTCAGGAGACAGATGCTGAAAAATAACAGCTTGTTTGCTCTGTATGCACGGAGACTGAAGAGAAAAAATGAAAGGGCTAACCCAAGGGCAAGTATAAATGCAAGGTCGTAGATATGGAGCACGGGATGGAAGACATGCCAGGCATTCAGATGAACAGGAACAAGTAGAAGATACATATATTTAACGAATAATGGCACGGAATTTAAAAGAGCCTGCAAAAGGGTAAGGTCTGCATGCTGGTTTACGGGGGCAAAACCACCAAGGGCGGTTATTCTCATAATAAAATACACACATAGAATGAGAACGTAGAAGGAGTATCTTCTGAAACAGAAGGGAATACTTATCCTGGATCTGTGAAAGACGAGGTCATACGCTACAATTATTAATGGCAAAGTAACTGCCGGTTCCTTGCAAAGGGTAGCGATAAAAAAAGATCCAATGGATGCGGTAAAGAAATACGGATCCAATGATCGTTCTTTTTTTTCGGCCAGAATATATAAGTAGAGAGAAAGAAGGAAAAAGAAAGAGAATGTGAGATCGGGTATGCCGCCTATCCATGCAACGACTTCGGTATGAATGGGATGGAGCGAAAAGATGAGGGCCGTCATGACAGGGATGAAAGCTCTCAGGCCGGTGAGATCATGCATGGCTTTTCTCATTATTCTTGATGTGATAAAGAATACCAGGATCGACACTGCGGCATGGAAAACGATGTTGACGAGATGATATCCCCAGGGCTTCAATTTGACGAGAGCGTAGGTAACCATATAGATGATATTCATGATGGGTCGGTAATAATTCGTTTCGGTAGCATTGAACCCCCAGGCACCAGATGAGAATATTTTCAGTATGTTCTGAGGGTCACGGATCCATGGATTATTGATAATCTGGAAAAAGTCATCGTAAACAAATGAATTGAACAGGGTGTTGAAATATACTCCAAACGAGACCACGACGATTATCGACACTTGTGATATTAGTGCAGATTTCGTCGAGGTTTTTATGTGTGACATAGTCTTATCCATGCTGTTCGTCTGATTCAGGAATAGTATCCGAACATAACAGGATTCGTCAATGAATGGATGAGAGTAAAAGGGTACGATCGGCGTTAGGCGAAGTTTAATGTCATCCCTGCGGTAAATCCTGAATTCTCGTATGGTGTCGAACTCTCCGAGCCGATTGCCTGTGAAGCCGAATGAAACATAGCTGCCTTATGGGGAATGACGAGGCCCTGAACCATGACGGTCATTATTCGTTACCGGAAGGGCAAGAAGGACATGTTTCGGGAGATCGACGCCATGAAAGACACTTTTAGTTCTTTCGTTGCAATCCGATCACATCCTTTATAAAACCGGCACGCTTCTTAAGATGAAGGGGCTTTGCCGATTTGCAAATACATCGGTACTATCTGTTAGTATTGACAATGCTTCACACACGATATCGAACAGTTTTTTTTCTGCTCTTTGCTCTATCGGGTTTCACGGGCCTGATATATGAGTCCCTATGGACTCACTACCTGAAGCTCTTTCTTGGCCATGCTGCGTACGCGCAAACACTTGTACTGGCAATCTTTATGGGAGGCCTGGCCCTGGGGTCCTGGATATGCAGCAAATATTCCTCCGGCTGGAAAAACCTTTTATTGCTCTATGCTCTTGCAGAAGGGGCGATCGGACTGTTCGCCCTTTTCTTTCATCCCGTTTTCCGTCTCGCAATAGATACCTCATATACATCCGTTCTTCCCCAGCTCGGTTCACCGCTCCATGCAAATCTGTTCAAATGGACCCTTTCGGCCATACTGATTCTGCCGGAGACGGTGCTCCTCGGTATGACCTTTCCCCTGATGAGCGCCGGGATATTGCGTGCCTTCCCCGATACGCCCGGCAAGTCCATTTCGCTGCTTTACTTCACAAACAGTATTGGTGCCGCTACTGGCGTATTGGTCAGTGGATTCATTCTCACAAAACTGGTTGGCCTGCCCGGAACCATGCGTATTGCAGGATTTACAAACCTGGCAATTGCGGGTGCAGTGTGGTTTCTCATCAGAGGAATCCCGGCGGTCGTCACCCCGGTATCTGAGGAGAAAGTCCAGGGACGGGACGGTCAGGGCGCCGGGTGGTACTGGTTTCTGCTGCTGGCCTCACTGGTAACAGGTACTGCTTCTTTTATCTATGAGATCGGATGGATCCGCATGTTGAGCCTTGTTTTGGGGAGTTCTACCCATGCCTTTGAGCTCATGTTAAGTGCCTTTATCTTCGGTCTTGCCTTTGGAGGCCTGTGGATCCAGCGGCGCATTGACCATATCGGTGACCCAATTTTCTTCCTTGTCAAGGTACAGCTTGTCATGGGAGTGCTGGCGATATCTACGATCTTCTTCTACGGGCATTCGTTCGAGCCCATGCAGTGGATCGTTAAGACCCTGCCGAAAACCGACATGGGATATGCTATCTTTAATCTTTCCAGTAACGCTATCGCGCTGCTCATTATGGTGCCGACGACATTCTGCGCGGGGATGACTCTGCCGCTGATCACCTATTCATTGTTGAAGAGGGGGCACGGGGAAAAGAGCATCGGTTCCGTGTATGCAGCCAATACAGTGGGGGCCATTATTGGTATATTTTCGGCCGTTCATCTCGGGATGCCAATGCTCGGTTTGAAGGGTCTGATAATTTCCGGCGCGAGCCTCGATATTATTCTTGCAATTTCACTTCTTTTTGCCCTCTCAAGGGACCCGGCTCAGTTTCGTCGAGCATTCATCGTCACAGGTGCTGGCATATGCATTATTGTGTTCAGCATGGCCTTCATAAACCTCGATCCCTACAAGATGGCCTCGGGAGTGTACCGGCTCGGCGATCTCGAGTCCCCGCGCAATGCACGCCTTCTCTACCACAAAGACGGAAAGACCTCTACAGTAAGTGTTTTTCACAATGATGTGGGGTTCATGAGCATTCGGACAAATGGGAAATCGGATGCCATGATTCAGATGAATCCGTCTGAAGTAGAATCGCCGGACGAGCATACGATGATCCTTGTCGCGGCAATAGCCATGGCACTGGAGCCACATGCGACGACGGTGGCAAATATAGGCTTTGGTTCCGGTCTAACCACCAATACATTGTTGTTGAATGAGTCCCTTGAGAGGGTTGATACGGTGGAGATCGAACCGGCCATAATCGAGGGGGCACGGAACTTTGGCGACCGGGTTCGATTGGCCTATACCGATCCCCGGAGCAGGATCCATATCGATGACGCAAAGACTTTTTTTTCGGTCCAGAACAGAAAGTACGACATCATTATATCGGAGCCTTCGAACCCCTGGGTAAGCGGAGTGGCAAGCCTTTTCTCCGAAGAGTTTTACCGGATGGTTTCCCGGAATTTGAATGACGATGGCCTGTTCTGCCAGTGGTTGCAGATCTACGAAATAGATATTGAGCTTGTGGCGTCTGTTTTGAAGGCCCTGTCATCCAGTTTCAAAGATTACGTAATATACGCGGCGTCTGGTTACGACCTTATCATTGTTGCCACGAATAGTGTCACGCTTCCTCGGCCGGACCCATGGCTCTTCGAGAACCCAAGACTGAAGAGGGCATTACACCATGTGCGTCTCGGGAGCGTCCAGGATCTTGAGATCCGCAAAGTGTGGAACAAAAAGGCCCTTGATCCGCTGCTCGGGACATTTGATATACGTGTAAATTCCGATTTCTTCCCGGTTTTAGACCAGAATGCTGTCCGTGCCCGTTTTCTCCTGAAAAACGCAACCGAAATTCTCAAATTTACGCGCTGGCCGTTGCCAGCTATGGAGATATTAACCGGATCAGAATTTCCGTGGTCCCGTACGAACGTCACGCCTGCACCTCACTATATAGAGACGTCTGAAGCATTCGATGCAATGACAATTCGTGATTATGTACTGGATGGAAATTATAGTGGCGGAATTGCAAACATGAAACCGGAGATGCAACGCCTGGCATCTGATCTTAGAAACATTGCCTCAGGAGAATGTGGAAAGTCACCACAATCCCCGGACCTTATGTCAAGTTTATACAACGGTGTTGCAGTAAAAATGACACCATTTTTGAGGCCGGCTGAGATGGAACGCGTATGGAAGGCCCTTGATTCAGGAGGATGCCTGCAGACCCTGAAGTCGCACGAGAGGGAATGGGTCGATTTCTTCAAGGCACTTGGTCAGCGTGACACGAAAGCGATGGTGGATATCGCTGAGCACCTTTTGGCGGCACCTGAGAGAATGAAGCCCGGTCCCCTGAAATACTTCGTTGCCGCGGGGATGCTGGGCTCCCTGAATCAGGGGAATCCAGAACGTGCATTTCATCTCTGGGAGCAATACAAGCGAGATATGTTTGGAGAGAATCAACCGGATCTGCTTTTCAGGCTTCTTGTGGCAAACAGCAAACGCCCAAAAAACGGGCAGTAAGATTTTCCTTACTATTTGGTGTAGTTGATATTTCTACCTGATAAGCTTCTCTCTTGACCTGCCCCACATCATTGAACCACACCGAGTTGTAGTACTCAGTGGCTGAAAGAGCCTTGCCGATGGTGCTGGCGGCCTGTATCCCAAAGAAAGATGAAATAGAGCAGATCAAAAACCAGAAACCACCGGAGACGACCTGAAGGCATCATAGGTCATGTTCAGGAGTTTGGCAACCTGCGAATGGTTGTTATTTGTCTAACGATATTCATTTACCAGGTTTGAGGCCACCATGGCTCTATTTGTGCGAAAAATAGGTTACGTTATCGCAGCCCGAATATGGTTATATTACCAGCATGATAGTAATCTGCCCAGATTTGTGAGTTAATCTGCCAGCACGTTACGTCCGATCTATTAACCCATTTCACGAAAGCAAAAGTCTTACTGCCTGAATAATAATTATATCAATAAATAATGAGAAGTGTGATGTTGTCTGGTATAAGAATTGCATTTTAATAAGTGGAGAATAATAGGGAAATGCTTAACAAAATTTTAATAGTAGATGATGAGTCAGCCTTTCGTTCAGGATTTTCGAGAGCACTGAACAAGGTCTGTAATTTTAACGGGGTAATTAAAACAGCTGCCAATGGCAATGAGGCAATAAAAGAAATCACTAATTGCAGGTATGACGTATGTTTTCTTGATGTAAACCTCCCTGACATTGACGGGCTTGATGTCATGAAGGAAATAAAGAAACTGTCTCCTCACACCAGGGTGATAATTATGACGGCAAGCGTGCTGGATAATGCTATGAAGAGTGACATAGATCGCGATGCATATATGTTCCTCCCAAAACCGATTGAACTCGACATGGTCAAAGCTTTAATGAGTGGGGAAATGGAGGCTGTCAGTGGAGCACCCCTCAGCAAAAATTTCAATACAATAGATAAATTGAATGAGGAGAAGAGAGAGCATATAAGAATGTCCTGTTCTAAATTCGTCACGTATTCTATCAGTATTTTTTATGACTGGCAATTTCGATCCGATAATACAGCAGAGATCATTAATATAAGTCATGGGGGAGTCGGGCTCATAACGAGTTTCCCTGTCACCACCGGCAATGTAATCACCTTTACGGAAGGCTTTCCCGAGAAGAAGGGCATTGTCAGGTGGTCCACAAAGAACACGCCGAAATATAGAGCTGGAATTAAATTTATATAATGTGTCATCAGGTCGAGATAATAAGTTCATCGTCATCCAGGGTAAATATCTTTTCCTGATCGCTCATTGCATCTGATATTCCTGCGGCGTCCTGACAGGAAGCATAATTTTAAATACGGTCCCGCCGCCCGCCCTGTTTTCAGCATGAACAGAGCCGCCATGCTGGTCAATGATCCGCTTTGTGATGGCCAGTCCCAGCCCTGTACCCTTTGACTTGGTGGTGAAGAATGGTGTAAAGATTTTGTTTATGAAATTCTCCTTTATGCCTTGCCCGGTGTCGGATATCTCCACATGGACAGTGTTGTCTTCTTGTACATAAAATGTTCTGGCATTCAGCGTCCCGCCGTCGGGCATGGCATCGCGGGCGTTGAGCAGGATGTTCATAAATACCTGCTTTATCTGCAGTAAGTCACACATTGTTTCAGGGAGGTTTTTATCAAAATCCCTCCGGACAATTATTCTTGGCGCATCTTTTGAGGCAGGGGCCCGTTGTTTCAGTGCGAAATCAATTGTATGATCAAGAACAGTGTTTAAATCCGTGGCCATAAATTGGAGCTCAGGCGGTTTGGCAAAATTCAGCAGGCTCTTCAATAAAAATTCGATTCGTTTGACTTCATCAACTGCCTTCAATATTGCCATCCTGTCCTCTTCGGGCAGATCCTGTTCTTCTGCGAGTACTTCCACTGATATCTTGATGCCGGCAAGAGAGTTTTTTATTTCATGGGCCAGTCCTGCCGCCCACTCACCAACCAGCCTCATCTGTTCCGCTCTTCTGAGGGTCTCTTCCATTTTCTTCCTGTCGGTAATATCCAGAATGGTGCCGATTAATCCCGCCATCTCCTTGTTTACATCCGCAAACGTTGCCTTATAGTAAATAACATCTCTCACTTCCCCATCGCTTCTTTTTACTTTCCGCTCATAGATCTGCTCCCCGGGATTGTCGAACAGCTCTTTGTCTTTTGTGTTATATTGATCTGCATCCTCTTCAGGTACCAAATCGTAAACGGTTTTTCCGAGCAGATCTTCTTTTGGCAATCCGACAAATTCCTCAAAAGCCCTGTTGCATCCTGAGTACTCCCCTTTTTCGTTTTTGTAGAAGATCGGTAAGGGGATCGTGTTCATGAGTGTCTGCAAAAACTCCAGGTATTTCTTTAATCTATCGGACGCATTCTTGCGCTCAGTAATATCTCTGTCAAAGGCCAGTATGTATGTATGCCCCATATACCGGAACAGTCCTGCGCTGACTTCAACAGGGAAAATTGTGCCGTCTCTCCTGCGGTGTTTAATTTCCTCGTTGATCCATTCACCATTCAGGATACGCTGAATACGTTCCGGTGCGGCCTCGGCATCATCAGGTGTGTCAAGATCTTTTATTACATTAAGCTCCTTCAGTTCATCGACCGTATACCCGTGCATATCTGCTGCCGCTCTGTTGGCAGCTATAATCTTTCCTGCATCGGCTCCCTCGGCTTCGAGCATGAAAATAGCGTCTCCGGCACTTTCAAAGAGTGTCCGGTAGCGATTTTCGCTTTCCCGGAGTGTATGCATTGAATAGGACAATGAATCTGACATTTCGTTAAATGAATCAGCGACTGCGGCGAACTCATCTTTTAATCCTTCAATCTTAAAATTCAGGTTGCCTGTCTTCAATTTCTTCGTTGCATCCAGAAGTACATTCAGAGGATTTGTGATGCCCTTCATGATAAAGACGGCTGACGCAAGCATGGAAAGAGGGCCAAGCCCCAGAAGAATGAAGAGTATAAATTTTGTATTCGCTATATTGTTCAGTTCATCCCGGGTCTTGCTCTCAAGTTTGCTGCTTGCTACGTTTATCATATCATTGACCATTGCAAGCAGGTGCTCTCCAAGCCTGTACGCATTCTGCTCTTCAATCTCTAACATCCGGACATTTGCACGTATGGTAAACATTCTGCTGATTGCATTCTTATACAATTGAATATCATCTTTTAAATTCAAAAATTCTTTTACCATTTCCTCGGAGTGATGACAGTCCTGGCATGTGCCTACAATAGCTTCCATATTTCTGACATTCACAATGATTGTATCGACACTCCTGGCATAGCGGGTGTTTTGGGCCTCAAGGTCAGACTGTACCCTCTTGACCTGGAGTAAGAGATGTTCCCTCAGTATTTCAACCTGGTGGAGCGTTATCAGGTTATTCAGTCTGGATGTGCCGCCTTCTATGGTTAAGATTATATATAAGAAACCGGCCAGGAAAATTAGGGTAAAGACAACTCCAATTATGATGATCTTTTTCTTCATTAATAGTTCATATATTCATACGTTTTCAGCTGCAGGCCGATTTCATGGATATATTTGTAAACACCGTTATAATCATTATCTGCTGTCTCGATGAACCTCTTTGCCCCGAAATCTTTCAGCACATTGCTTCCTTCCGGGTCATTCTGCATTGTTAAGAGCACGTTTTTTATGCTATTTCTGACGTTGCTGTCAACGTCTTGTTTGAGGGCCAGGCCATTCTGCGGCACATCGGGTGATCTTTTCAGGATAACCAGTTCTTCATTTACTCGTTTGTCTGTTTCGGCGATATGGTAATAAACGGTATTTTTTGCAGCGCCTATATCCGCTTTTTTGTTTAACACATCATTGATCGCATCTTCATGAGTCCCGGCAAAATAAAACCCTTTCAGATACGTCCTGTAATCCTGAATACCGTTTTCCTTGAAATAGGCCAGGGGAAGGAGGTGGCCGGCCGTTGTTGCCTTATCAACAAACGCAAATACTTTCCCCTGCATGTCTTTTGCACTGGTGATGCCGCTGTCTTTCCTTACAAATATCATTCCATAGTAGGTAGATGAACCGTCTGCATACTCGGGTCGTGCTATGGCTTCAACGCCAAGTTGTGCGTGTGCCAGAGCATAGGTGAAGCTTCCGAGGAATGCACCGTCCAGATTCAGAGCCACAAAATTTTCAGCGATATTACCATATCTGGTAAGGACCTTCAGATCTATCCTTATCCCTGTTTTTTTTGAGACATATCGGGCAAGCGGCTCGTAGCGCTCCAGCTGCTTAAATATATTACGTTCAGGGATCAGCCCGATCAAGAGGCCCTTTTCAGGGTGAACGATCTCTTTTGACGCAGTTGTCTCAGGATCAGTCTTTGAGCAACCGGTTAACGCTATTACGCACAGACAGATCAGTACGAGGAATGCACCTGTTGATGACCAAAAGATTTTTTTTGAAAAAGAGGCACGTACCATGATCTACACTCCGGCCTATCCCCGCTCAGTCAATACCGGGGATATGCTAAGGTGTTTTAAATAAAACTAAAAAATCACCTTTACCCTTCATTCCATTGTATCAGATTGACTGCCAAAAATGACAGGTGACCATTTAGAAATCCAGTTTTCATGCCATGGATCGCAACGAGTGCGCAGGCTGCCATACGCTTGATGCATCCGAGACTGACAAAAAACCTGTGGGCCCCTCTGCCTTTCCTGATGAAAAGCTGAAAGGCACATACGATGCAGCGGCTGCATCCACCTGTTACTCGTGCCACAAGACTCTGATATCGTCTCCCTTTGTTCACGCTCCCGCTGCTGTCTGGAGCTGCCTGAGGTGTCATGATCGGGAAAGAGAGCCTCAATATGCCGTAAAAAAGCCGGACACGAAGGCCTGTTTCACCTGCCATTTAAAGTATAAAGAGGAGTGGTATTCAAAAAAGTTTGTACACGGCCCGTTCAGTATAGGAAAGTGCTCCATCTGTCATAATCCGCACGCATCAGACAGTCCAGGGCTTGAACGATTCCCCTATACCACTTTGTTTTATTTTTGTAATAAGTGCCACGCGAAATAGTTTTATCTTGAGTATGCAGCAAGAAGTACGCAGCAAGCAGGATTATCAATATCGGGTACTTAATAATCAGTTTTATACTGCCTACTCTTTTCTCTCTATTCCTGACCGTACAATTACTGGAGCGGGCGACGGGATTTGAACCCGCGACTCTCAGCTTGGGAAGCTGATACTCTACCACTGAGTTACGCCCGCATAAACCGGATGGAATATTGTATATTGCCTCTCCTGTTTAATTCAAGGATGGTACTACTTCGCTTCTCTAGAGTCCTTATTATTTATAGAAACAGGTACTTCTCCCGACTCGTTGCATAAATAAGGACTCGGGCCTGCCTGTCGGCAGCCAGGGATTCAAGGGCCTAAGGGTTTAAGTGTTCTCACACGTTGTTAGTTTTTTGTTTTTCGTTTTTAGACTGAAAACTGTCAACGAACAACTGAAAAGTCTTTTTCCCTTGAACCGCCGAATCCTCGACCCTCTGAACCCTGGCTTAAATAATTCTGTTTAGAATATTGATTTTGGTATAATAACCCCATGTTTGGTATTCTCACAAAGATTATCGGCACAAAAAACGACCGGGAAATCAAGAAGTTGTGGTTGGAAGTCGAGCAGATAAATTCCCTGGAACCGGAAATATCCGCACTCGGCGACGACGCGCTCAAGGCAAAGACAGGGGAATTCCGCGCACGGCTCGAAAACAGCGAGACTCTGGACGATATCCTTCATGAGGCATTTGCCGTTGTCCGGGAGACATCCAGAAGGACGCTGCAGATGCGCCATTTTGATGTCCAGCTGATCGGCGGAATCGTTCTTCATCAGGGGAAAATAGCCGAGATGAAGACCGGAGAAGGAAAGACCCTTGCTGCAACCCTCTCGGTTTACCTGAATGCCATCGACGGACGGGGCGCACACGTCATTACGGTAAATGACTATCTGGCCAAAAGGGACGCTCAGTGGATGGGGCCGATCTATGATTTCCTCGGTCTTTCAGTCGGTGTTATCCAGCATGACAGTTCTTTTCTGTATGATCCCTCCCATTATGCAGAAGACAGGAGGCTGCACTATTTAAAACCGGTTGAGCGGAAAACCGCGTATGCCGCTGACATTACCTACGGAACAAACAATGAGTTCGGCTTTGACTACCTGCGGGACAATATGAAATATCACATCAATGATTACGCGCAGAG
>Ga0209536_100002542_pt1 | contig 29720 bp, 27 predicted proteins | sample DeeMarSeWOR28_12_FD_187461 | JGI IMG/M metagenome (GOLD analysis project Ga0209536, IMG submission 187461) | Marine sediment microbial communities from White Oak River estuary, North Carolina - WOR-2-8_12 (SPAdes) (version 2) | ecosystem: Environmental > Aquatic > Marine > Intertidal zone >...
GTCTCTATAAACTCGATTAAAGCTCCATCCGGATCCTCAATGTAAGAAAAATGACCAGCAGCCTCACCCATATCAAAGCTTTCTCCATTTACATTATTTGCTGTACTATCTACTGTAAACGGATAACCTTCATTTGCACAATGATCCCGAAGCTCATTAAAACCTATGATATCAAAAGTGAGATGAATAAAACCCAGATCTCCCCAGTATCGATTTTCATATATTTTTTTGGGTTGGCGATCTTTTACCCTGATCAATTCAATCTCACTTGAACCAAATATTGGACTAAAACTTCCTTTTCTCGGTTTTGAGTGCCTCAGAAGTACACGATCAAAAGTTCGGTCTCCTCCAGAAATTCCTTCGAGTTCATTAAATTTTCCACTGGTTTCATATACTATTTCGTCGTAACCCAAAATATTCGAGTAAAACCTTTTGGAGGTTTCTAGATCAGTAACACCCAAAATAACTCCGTAGCTACCACCAGTTAATTTATTTTCATTCTTGAACCATGAATTACTTTCAACGATATTAAATATATTATCGAATGGATCACGGATAAAAAAATTGTCAATACCTGCAGGGCATTTATGGATTTCGCTAAGGATCTCTATCCCGTTTCGCTTAAAACTAGTATATACTGCCTGTGCATTCCGGCACTTGATTTTCGCCGCAAAAATCCCAAGATCTCCCAGGGCCAGTTTAAATTCCGGAATGCGTGGTTTGCGTTTGGTATATTGCCAAATCTCAAATCCTCCACCACCCTGTAAATTGAGCGTTAACGCAGCGCGACGGTGTTGTGGCTCGCCTCCGGTATATGGAAGCATTAATTCAGCGATTGCCTCTTCCTCAAAAACTTTAATATCGAACCCTAAAAAGTTTCGGTACCAAGCCCATGATTCATGTAAATCATTAACTCCAATGCCAATTTGCTGAATTCCACTTATTACCATCCCAGTAGCTCCTTTACTTAATTGCAGGTTTTTGAAATACAATCATAGGACAATTATTTCTATTTTCTAAAAAATCAAAGATCCAATTTAAAATTCTTGAATACCTGTCCTACTAATTGGGGGACGATCAAACTTCTTACTTTGCCATAAACTTAAAATTCATCAATAACTGTCCTAGAAATTGGGGGACGATCAGTATGATCACCAGAGACTAAAAATAAACAACTATTTAGAATATGCCTTTATTAATTCCCATATTCTCAGAGGTCCTTGCTAGAATTAATGGTCAAATAAACCTGATAAAACAAACTGATTGTACAAATGAAAACAATTAAATTATTTATCATTTAACCAAATCATGTCCTGAGTGGAATACTGTTGTCAATAAAATTAACAAGGTATTAGATTAAAATACAAGCCAGAACAGCAAATCTCTTTAATAATTAAACTTTGACAGTTAAATCGAATTATGCTGGTAACGAGACAATAAAAGTAGTTCCTTTGCCTACCTTACTTTCAATATCAATTTTACCACCTAATGCTTCAACTTGCGTTTTCACCAGGTACAAGCCCAATCCTTTTCCATCTATATGGTCATGAAAACGTTGGTATAAACCAAATATCTTTTCCCTGAATTTAAAAAGATCAATCCCCCTCCCGTTATCGGAAATTTTAAGTATAACTTCTCCATTTATAATTTCCGATGAAATGCGAACAGACAATTCTCGGCTTACTGATCGATATTTAATGGCGTTGCTCACCAGATTGTAAATAATGCTTTCGAGGTATGGGGCGTTTGCATTGATGAATTGTACATCAAGATTTAATTGTAATTTTCCTTTGGCATCAATAAGGTTTTCCGACACTCTTTTATTGACTTTCTCCACGATTTCTTTTACATCCACTTTTTGAAGACGTCCATTTTCTTTGTATTTAAGCTCCAATATGGCATTCATATCTGTAAGGACTTCATCCATTTCCTGAGCTGAAAAAATAATTCTTCTTATAACATCTTTATTTTGTTTATTAATTCCGGATGTTTTTTCTAAAATATACATGAGACCTTTCAGCCTGGCAACTGGCGCTCGTAAATTATGTGCAGTAATATATGCGTATTGCTCTAACTGGTTATTGTGTTGTATCAGCTTATTATTTACTAATTTCAACTGCTGAGTTCGTTCGGTAACAATTTCTTCCAGCTGAGATTTGATAGATTCTAACTCCCGCATATGTTCAGCAATGATTTTGTTTTGGTTTTCCAACTTATCTCGGTGGGCAGCTATTTCTTCCTGTTGCTGGATTAATTCTTCATTTTGTGTCTGAATTTCTTTTGTTCGTTCATTCACTTGTGTTTCGAGGTCCAAGTTAATAGATAATTGAAGCCTTTCGTTTTCTTTCAATTGATCAATTAAATTTAATTGGGCAAATTGTTTCTCTTTTTGGTGATTCTTGGATTTTACACCGAGCCCGATACTAAAAATTATAAGTTCAATAACAATCCCGACCTGAAAAAGTAAATCTGAAATTAGATATGAATTCAATAAATAAGCTGCTAAGCTTAACAAACCAAATCCTACCAGAACAGATGTGCCAATAATAAAAATGTGATCTATTTTATTTCCTTTAGTATAGATCTTAAATAGAAAAATTGCAGCTGAAGGAATGAGAATAAGTAAAAATAAATTCCTTATGAAATATGCAGTTTGCGGATATTGTGTAATTACAAGAAACCATGAGCTTAACAATATGCCAATTACCAAATAAAGCATTTGAAAATTCGCAACCTTATCCCATAATGGGAGCCTGTTTTTTGTGTCAATAAATTTCTTCAAAAATAAAATATAAAGAATTGCAGAGAGAAGTAAAGCAGTATTTTCAAATGCTAAAAGTAGTATCGGGTAATATATTAAGAATGTGTTATCAAACACATCATATATTGATAATTCATAATATAAAAGCGATAAAATGTAAAAAGAATAAATCAGATATGACTTATCCTTATGAATGAAATAATAGATAAAGTTAATTATTGCCAGGACAGCTGAAATGCCAAAGAATAAACCCAACAATAAATTTCTACTGGTAAAGCTCTTGTATACTTTAAACAACCATTTTTCTTTGCTGAAGATTGAAAATTCAGGTCTTACCTTTTCATTTCCAGCAACGATATAATGAACAATAAATTCATAGGTTGTTCCTGGAATTAATTTAATCTTAACTTTATTATCTCTATAATTTATATTGGCCAGTTCATTTTTCGGGAAAGGAACATATCTCCCAGTAGTCTTTTCGGCGAAAACGGTATGATGGGATGGTTTATAGAAAACCTTTACTATATTAAATCCCCCAACCTCCAGTATATATTCATTAGATAATTCACTTGTATTATGAATTAAAAAATGACTCCAAATATCTCCACCACTTAATAACTCCCCATTATAATTATTAGAAAACATTTGGAGGAATTCTTTATCCATCAAATTTATTTCGGTGAATCCGTTTTCAACGTCAACGAAATATTTCACATGTGCTTTAAAATCAATAATGGATGTATCCTCCGTAATAATAACAGGGTTTAAATCCGAGGCAATCAGATGATCACTATAAAAAGAGCTTTTGAAAATGAAAAATATACCAATTATCCACCTGCTGCTTATAGCCATTGATTTCTACCGATCAGGTCTTTCACTATAATTCTTTAATTAGATTAATATAAATTAAATGATGTCATTAAATGCTTCTAGCCATGTTTCCTTCATTAAATATGCTCCTGCCATAGATGGGTGTACTCCATCCGGGCACCAATAGGAAGCAGGTGCTTTTTCCAACGCTTGATCGAAAATTTTCTGTTAAGGAATAAAGCCCGCTTTATATTCATTGGCTATTCGTCTTGCAGCTTCCTGGTATTTTGGAAATTCACGGCACCATCTATCATCTATTGCCTGTCCACCTTTTACAGCAAAAGGTTCTCCAATAATCAACTTAACACCTGGTAAAGCTGAAGTAGTACGATCCATCAATTTTCTGAAATCGTTTTCATATACCTCAACAGTACCATCATAATTATTTAATGTATGCCAAAAGTCATTCACACCTATTAGAATGCTTAAAACATCCGGTTTCAATTGAAGACAATCTTCTTCCCATCGTTCAGCCAATTGATACACTTTATTTCCGCTAATTCCCCGGTTATAATATTTCCATTGTTTATCGGGATTCGTACCTAACAAATGAGACACAATTTGAAATACATAGCCACTACCCATCCCTGCGGTTTCATTTGCATAATACCTGGCTTTATCCCTTCCCGCATCAGTTATAGAATCACCCTGGAACAGAATTGTAAGTTTCCCAGGTGTGTCGTCTATCGCTTTTACATGAGCTGTTTCACCGAATAAAGGAATAGATATAGCTCCTGTGAGACCCATGCCTCCTGCTTTTATAAAATTTCTTCGTCTGAAAGTCTTCATTTTGAGATGTTTAGATAACAAAAATGTTTTATTAATAAAAAAAATCCTCCAAAGTTGACGTAGAATTTGTTATTCCGGAATGTAAAAATACATTTTATTCGATAAAGAAGTAATATAATTTCTTTCACTACCTTTGCGGGAATTTTAGAATAATAGAGCAATGACCCTTGTAGAAGAGATTAAGAAAAGAAAGACGTTTGGTATAATCAGTCATCCTGATGCAGGGAAAACCACCCTCACTGAAAAATTATTACTTTTTGGTGGTGCAATAAAAACTGCAGGGGCTGTGAAATCCAATAAAATCACACAGCATGCCACCTCTGATTTTATGGATATTGAAAAACAGCGGGGGATTTCTGTTTCCACATCCGTCATGGGATTTGAGTATAAAGGGCTTAAAATCAATTTATTGGACACACCTGGTCACCAGGATTTTGCAGAAGATACCTACCGCACACTTACTGCCGTTGATAGTGTTGTAATGATTATCGATTGCGTAAAAGGTGTAGAAATCCAAACCGAAAAGCTCATGGATGTGTGCAGAATGCGTAATACACCTGTAATCTCATTTATCAATAAGCTCGATCGCGAAGGGCGGGATCCTTATGAATTACTTGATGAAATAGAAAATAAGCTTTCCATAAAGGTAAGGCCACTGAGCTGGCCAATTGGGATGGGGAAGTCCTTTAAAGGTGTATACAGTCTGTTTAATAAGAAGTTAATGCTGTTCACCCCAAGCAAAACAAAAATTGTTAAAGACGATTTTATCGAAATCAATGATATCTATTCATCTATCCTGGAGCAGCATATCGGTGAAAAAGAAGCTAAGCATTTGAGGGAAGACGTAGAAATAATCGAAGAGATATATCCGGAATTTAATGTATCTGAATACATGGAAGGTAAATTATCTCCGGTTTTCTTTGGCAGTGCGGTGAATAATTTTGGTGTTCAGGAGTTGCTTGATTGTTTTATTGATATTGCTCCTATCCCAAAACCAAGAAACACTGAGCTCAGGGAGGTTCTTCCTCATGAAGATAAATTCAGTGGATTTGTATTTAAAATCCATGCAAACATTGATCCCCGCCATAGAAACAGAATTGCATTTGTGCGCGTTTGTTCAGGAAAATTCGAACGTAAAAAGAATTATTTTCATGTCAGACATGAAAAAAGTCTTCGTTTTTCTAACGCAACTGCATTTATGGCCCAAAATAAGGAGACCATCGATGAAGCATTTCCCGGAGATATAGTCGGCCTTTATGATACTGGAAATCTGAAGATCGGTGATACATTGACGGAAGGAGAGCAAGGTATTTTTAAGGGCATACCCAGTTTCTCTCCTGAGATTTTCAAGGAAGTTGAAAATCTAGACGCCATGAAAAGCAAACAGCTAGATAAAGGGCTTCGACAATTAATGGATGAAGGTGTGGCTCAATTATTTACCTTTGAGATGGGAGCAAGAAAAGTCGTTGGAACTGTCGGCCAGCTACAATTTGAAGTTATACAACATCGGTTAAAACATGAATACGGCGCAACCTGCAGGTTCAGACAGACTGATTTGTATAAAGCGTGTTGGATTACAAGCAATAACAGGAAAAAACTGGATGAATTCATCAAATCGAAATATAGACATATCGCTAAAGATAAGGATGGAAAGCTGGTATTTATGGCAGAAACAAAACAATGGTTGTTGATGGTCCAGGATAATTTTCCCGAAATTGAGTTTCACTTCACATCTGAATACTAAATAATAACAAAGAAGTTGTCCAAAAGGAAAACTTTAAAAACAACCTCTTGAATTGTATACTTGTCACTCGGCAAGCTGGATTTTAAACGGTATTTTCAATTTTTCCCACCTCAAATATGCCGTTGCTCCATTAGCAGAAAGATCCTCGAAGCCATACTCCAGCCATTCCATATGGTCATCATTAACAGGTTTCACACTTATGACAAGTGCATCATCAGCAGCATCATACGAGTAGCTCCCCCATGCATCGTTCTTCTTGTTGAACATGATCTTGAATTCCGATTTACCGGGTACCATATGGATGCTGTATTTTCCCGCTGGAATTTTCTGTCCCATTATAAGAAGACCGCGATTGAATGTTATAGTTGTATTCTCATTAGCTCCGGCTCTCCACGGATATGGTTTGTTTTTTGAATACTGGTTCCCTTCATGCATGCCATAGGGCACAAGCTCACCCCATATTGTTCTTCCCTTTACTCCCGGTCGCCCGTAACTAATGATGATCTCGGTATCAACACCGATCGTTTGTGAAACAGTTGCTTTCGGGCTTGGCCTTGGTTTCGCATTTTGTGCATCTGCAATGGTACTGTATGCTACACATATCATTGTAACAATACCAATAATTAACGCAAATCTTATCTTCTTCATGTTAGTGTGTATTTTGGTATTTGTATTAAAAATTAAATATTTATTGAGGCAAGTAAAATATTTTATCACTATTAACCAAAACACCATTTGTTTCAATATTGGTTTTATCTTCTGATTGACATTTAAACTAATCCTGCTCAAGAAGTTTTTTATGCGAAATTTTAAAGCAAGTTATCAACGATATTTGATGTATATTTGCAATTGAAGATTAACGGGAATTAGCTTAAAAATTGCAGGATCATAGCATTAGCACACTGAAAAACGGGATCAGGGTAGTTCACAAACAGATTCAAAATTCGAAGATCGCTCATTGTGGATTTATTCTTGATATTGGCAGCAGAGATGAAAATCCAGGACAACTAGGACTTGCTCATTTCTGGGAACACATGGCCTTTAAGGGAACAAAAAAAAGAAGGTCCTTTCAGATTATTAATCGATTGGATAATTTGGGTGGTGAACTAAATGCATACACTTCAAAGGAAAACATCTGCTTTTATGCCTCGGTACTAAATGATCATACTGAAAAAGCTATTGATTTACTCACGGATATTACTTTTCACAGTACTTTTCCTGAGCATCAAATTGAAAAAGAAAGAAATGTTATTCTAGAGGAAATGTCCATCTATCAGGATTCACCAGAGGACGCGATACAGGATGAGTTTGACCAATTGATTTTTTCAGGACATCCACTTGGCAGCAATATCCTGGGCACTAAAGACACTGTTCTCTCGTTTACGCAAAATGATTTCTTTCATTTTATCAGGAAACACTTAAGCACTGAGCGGTTAATATTTTCTTCGGTAAGCAGTTTGCCGTTTCCCAGAGTATTGCGAATAGCCAGAAAATACCTGGAGGACATTCCTGTATATTCCGCTCAAAAAACAAGAAGATCATTTGAGAATTATATTGCAAAGACAAAGTTGGAGAAAAAACATATCCTGCAGTCGCATTGTGGGATCGGATCACTTTCATATAGTAATCAGGATCCTAAAAGGCATGCATTTTCGCTCCTTATAAATATTCTGGGAGGGCCAGCAATGAACTCAAAGTTAAATCTTGCACTTAGGGAAAAATACGGTTATGTGTATTCTGTCGATGCTAATTTCAGTGCTTTTCATGATGTTGGATTGATGAGCATTTTCTTTGGAACTGAAAAGAAACAATTGTATAAAAGTGTCGATGTGGTACTGAAGGAATTAAAAAAGATGACAAAAAATCCCCTTGGAATTGGCCAACTTCATAAAGCGAAAGAGCAGTATATTGGGCAAATGGCAATGGCCGAAGAAAATAATATTAGCCTGATGCTCATGCTTGGAAAAAGCCTCCTCATTCAAAACCAGATAGAATCCTTCGAGGAAGTCGTGAAGAAAATCAGAAATGTCGCTTCCAATGAACTTTTTGAAATTGCCAATGAAAATTTTGATGAAAATAAACTTAGTTTTTTATATTTTGTGCCTTTAGATTAAACATGTATGCTGTTGGTTGATGCCAGAATAAATAAATACATCGAAAATCATTCTTCACCTGCCAGTAGTATCCTGGAAGGAATTGAACGCGACACTTTTATCAGGTCTGTTTATCCCCGAATGCTTTCCGGCCATGTCCAGGGACGATTTATTTCGATGATTTCAAAAATGATACGACCAAAGTTTATTCTAGAAGTTGGAACCTTTACCGGTTATTCAGCAATTTGTCTGTCTGAAGGATTGAAACCAAACGGGCAAATACACACCATCGAAATCAATGAAGAATTAAAAACTCAAAATCAGAAGTATTTTGAAGAAGCGGGAATTGCGGAAAAAATTACTACTTATTTTGGCAATGCAGTGAAAATTATACCTCAACTTGGCATTCAATTTGATTTGATCTTTATCGATGCAGACAAAATAAATTATCCGAAGTATTATGAATTATGCATGCAGAAGCTACGAGCAGGTGGTTTTATTTTAGCCGATAATGTTTTATGGAATGGTAAGGTACTTGACGAAAATCATGAAAAAATTGATAAAGATACTTTGGCTCTAATAAAATTTAATAAAATAGTTCAAAATGATCCGTGTGTGGAAAACGTTATGATCCCAATTAGAGATGGTATGACATTAATTCAAAAAATATGTTAAAGTTCACTATTTCGTTTTTCATGCTATGTTTTGCTCTTTTTGTACATGGGAGTCCTCGTGTTCCGTCTGAGTATGAGTTTGCCGATATAAAACTTAGCATTAATGAGGCAGCAAGGAAAGAGATACAGGAAGATGTGGATGCCCTTCAGCGAAATCAGACATACTTCCAAAGAAAGGTTGAAAAAGTGGATCTATATTTCCCTATCATTGAACGGGTATTTAAAGAAGAAAATTTACCCGACGATTTTAAATACCTGGTCATACAGGAGAGTGCTTTAATTCCAGATGCAGTTTCATCGTCAAATGCTGTTGGTTTTTGGCAATTCAAGGAGGCAAGTGCTAAAGAAGTGGGATTGAGGATTGATCGTAATATTGATGAGCGAATGCACATTACAGCCTCAAGTAAAGCGGCTGCAAAATATCTGAAAAAAAATAATTTCTTTTTCGATAATTGGCTTTATGCTCTATTAGCCTATAATACAGGCCCCGGAGGGGCAGAGCAACATGTTGAAAAGAAATACCTCGGAAAGAAAAAAATGGAAATAACGAAACATACACATTGGTATGTTAAAAAATTTCTTGCCCATAAAATCGCTTTTGAAAATGAAATCCATAAAACTTATGCGCCAACGTTAAAGCTTTATGAATACGATAAAACACACAATAAATCGCTAAAGGAGCTATCTGATTATTTTGAAATTGAACACCAGTCTGTAGTAGATTACAACAAATGGTTACGCCATGGCAGAATTCCGACTGATAAAACTTATCTGGCAATCATTCCTGTTTCAACCAATGATCTGGTAGCACAAAATCTCTTAGATATCGGTATTGAAAATAAAACTGTAAATCGGCCAAAATCCAAAATAGTTTTTCAAGATACCTATGAGCCAATTGCTGATTTTGATTTCAATAGGAATCAGGAATTCCCTAAAATTAATAATAAAGCTGGCACCAGTGTAAAAATAAACGGTATCCCAGGATTTATAGCTTCAGCCAGCGACGATATCAACAGTGTAACAGCAAAACATGGAATATCTGAAAATAAATTTTTAAAAATGAATGACATGACCGCTTCTGAAGAGATAACAGAAGGGCAGGTATATTATTTGAAAAGCAAAAAATCAAAAGCCAAAATCCATTATCATGTGGTTTTACCGGGAGAAAATGCGTGGTCTATTTCACAGAAATATGGCATTAAAGTCAAGAAACTACTCACAAAAAACAGAATGCGAGAAGAAAAGGATCTCAGTCCGGGAATGGTCATGTGGCTTCGGTTTATACGACCAGCGGACGTTCCTGTCGAATACAAAGAAACTGATGTTCAAAATGTAATTGTGAAAAGTATTCCCAATGATATTGAATATCCGCAAAAAACTTATCCTCCAGTCGAGTTAACAAATGTAGATAGTAACGGAGAAACAATTGCAGATGAGCCCGGCAGCCACAATGAGGACAGTGATTTTCTATTTGAAGAATTAGACGATGAAACAGAGTACATCAATGAAAATAGTTATGTTAATCTGAGTAAGGAAGAGGAAAAAACCACTGAAATAATAGCTGAAAAAAAGTCAGGTGTAGTCGATGAAAAAAAGATAGGTATCGTTGACGAAAATAATGTGAAAAAAGAAGAAATATATCACATTGTAAAATCAGGAGAAACTTTATTCAGTATATCCAGGTTATTTGGAGTAACCATTGGTGAACTCAGACAATGGAATGAAATCGACAATCTCGACATCCTGAATGTTGGGCAGCGTCTGTTAATAAATGTCTCCAAACGGTCATTGAACACGGATCAAAAATTAAATACTTCCAAAGAATATATAACGTATACGGTAAAGCAAGATGACACATTATATGGAATAGCCAGGAAACATGAGATTACCATTAAAGAATTAATGGAGTTAAATAGTAAGGATGATTTCAATATCAAAGAAGGTGAAATACTAAAAATCAAGGCACCCAACTAGGAAATATCTTCTGCAAATCAGAAAACATGATATTATCTATATATTTCAAATAAATATTACCTGTCCTAAAAATTTGTATCCTGATAATTATTATTTATACTTATATTTGCTCAAATAATGCAAGTTTAATTTCAATTTGTAATACCAATTATTTAATGGATATGATGTAAAATCAAATTCTGTTAAATTACTTTTAGGAAGGTTATGATCATAGAAAATAAAACTGATTTGGTAATGCTTGTGGATGATAATGATACTGATAATTTTATTAGTAGACGAATTATCGAAATTACCAATTTTGCCAAGAACGTAGAAATTAAAAATTCTGGTAAAAGTGCCTTAGAATATCTTGAGGCTAACAAGGATACCCCTGAAAATCTTCCTGACTATATTTTTCTTGATATTAACATGCCCATTGTTGATGGGTTTGTATTTCTTTATGAATTTGAAAAGTTTAATTCGTATTTGAGGAATAAATGTAAAGTGATCATTCTTTCCAGCTCAGATAATAAGCGAGATATTGATAAAATTGTCAACAACGATAATGTAATTAAATTTATAACCAAACCACTGACGGAAAACGCTCTTGAAGAAATCAAATCTTTAGCATAATGTAAATTTTTATTTTGCTCTTCAATTTCTTTCTCGCGACAATATTCAAATTCAACACCAACTATCCGCAGCAGCTTTTTCCTGTTCCAAAATAAATGTAAAATAGCTTTTTGTCCCTGTCCATTTATTCAACTATAAAAAAGTGCAGAAACATAATCTACCACAAGTTCTTTTTTAGATTTTTTTGAAGAATTCCCCCTGGCAAGAATCTCAACTTTATAATTCGCATTGATCATACGAGCGTAAAACATCAATGTCATAATAGGTCCATAACCGCAAACTGATATATTATTTTCATGAATTGTATCGTATAATCCACGGATACTATTATTCAAAATCCTGTTGATGACCAGGTTGTCATTATAAAATCCAACTTCAGGCCTTACATAATGAGAGAAATCAGTCGAAGCAATAAGTGCGATATTCCGTTTTATTACCTGGTTTGCTTTATATATTTTTTCAGCAAGTGCCCTGGCTGTTTTGTAGCTTTGTTTACGCATTGTGATAGGTACAATCTTGAACGTGTAATCAAGGAAAAATTGCAAATAGGGTATAATTACCTCAGCAGCGTGTTCACCTGCCTGCGAGTCGGATGCTTTAGGAATATTTATAAAATCCATAAATTCCACATCCAGGTCAACTATCCCTAAGGGTGTATTCCATGCATCATGAGTATCAAAAGATATTTCCTCACTGGTCCCGATATGAGATGGATTTATAATGATAAATGTGTCAATTTTCTGTTTATATTCTTTCAAATAATCAAAAAAATGAACCGCCTCTTTGGCTGAATAAACATATCCGGCATGAGGAACAATACCACCGATGATCTTCTTTGGAGTTAATTTTTCCTTAATTTTTTTCTTTTCAACTGCGAGTATTTTATCTAATAGGCTATTGATTTCTCCAGCATTTCTGGGATAAAAAGTGCCGGCTACTGTTGCTTGACGAACTGACATCTTAACTTATAACTATTTTATTATGACAATGTATACAATCTCCATGTGAATTGATTCCATTCTTTTGAATAAAATATCCGTACCTCGAAATGACAATTTTCCCACAATTACTGCATATAGTGTTTTGTGATTCACAGCCAGTCACATTGCCCAAATAAACATAATCGAGATAATGTCTTGCCGTTTCGCAAAAATTAAACAGTAATCCCAGGGGAGTTTTTTGGATCTTGCTCTTATACGCAGGAAAATATCTTGATAAATGCAGCACCGTATCTTTTCCTAGTTCTTCACGTACCCATTGAACCATCTTAGTAAATTTTTTCAAATCATCATTCAGTGATGGGATCAGAAGATTGGTAACCTCAAGGTGTTTCTCCGCTTTCTTAATGGCAATCAGGGAATCTTTAACTGGTTTCAGGTGTCCTTTTGTGATGTCTCGATAAAATGTTTCTGAAAATGCTTTTAGATCAATATTAAAGGCGTCGATGTACGGCATGATTTCACGTAATGGTTCCGCATTTATAAACCCATTGGAAACCATTACATTAATCAGTCCCTTTTCTTTGCTTTTCCTGGCAATTTCCAGCATAAATTCATAATAGACAGTAGGTTCATTGTAAGTAAATGCTATTCCCAAATTTTCCGGATGACCGATCGCCATTTCAACAATTTCGTCTGGATCATGTCGCTCACCAGAATAAAAATTGTCGACATTAGTTTGCGATATTTCGCAGTTTTGGCAAAAAATACATGCTAAATTGCAGCCAATGCTGCCGATGGATAGAATCTGAGTGCCCGGATAAAAATGATAAAGTGGTTTTTTTTCTATTGGATCAAGCTGAACGGAGGAGCTCAGACCATAATTTTCGCTAATTAGTTTTCCATTGATATTTTTCCGTACGTCACAATTCCCTCTTTCATCGATATCCATAATACAATGGTGTGGGCATAGATGACATTGTACTTTCTGATTGGCAAATTCCTCATAAAAAAGAGCCTGCTTCATTTAATTACACTTTGTTTCCAGATGGAAAAGACTTAACTAAATATAAGGAATTTGAAGAATTATTGAAAACAAGATAACATTATACTACATCTTGGCCAACAAGAAATAATATCGTTTTCCATGTTGTGCGAAATTCATACCTTCAGGAATGAGAATTCTTTATAAAATAGAAAGTTTTCATGTTTAGAACAGACTATTTAATGCATGATCATATGCCGGGAAGAGAAAAACGAAATAAAAGCAAAGGATCAACAGGCAGTAATCGAAAATCAGCAGAAGATTTCCTTCATAAAAACAAAAGAAGAGAAGGAGTAATTCAGACAAGCTCGGGCCTGCAATACAAAATTATTGAAGAAGGTTTTGGGGATTCTCCACCTGATAATTGCCATGTGGTAGTTCATCAGCGCTGTTCATTATTATCGGGCAAAGTTATTGAAGATACCTACAGAGAAAATCAGCCGGATAATGTGTCGATAAATGAATTGATTGAGGGTTATCGGGAAGGGTTGAGGCTCATGAAAAAAGGCGGTAGATCAAAATTTTTTATACCTCCCGAACTAGCATGGGGTAAAAAGGGATCAGGGATCAAAATACCTCCAAATGCTTTACTGGTTTTTGATGTACGTCTTGTCGATTTTTGGTAGACCTAAACATGTAAATAGCTTAGGATTGAGTCCCTGTCCTTACTGAGCCCCTTATACACTAACGATGCCTCCGACATGGATTCTATGGCAGAAATCAGTGCATCTTTTTCCACTTTTTCCAGGACGTTCACTTCATAAAAATATGTTCTGATAGTAAATAAAATTGCCTCCTGATCATGGAAACCAGTAAGAGTCTGGCGTTCTACCCGTATATACAATTTTGGATTCTCAGGATCAAAGCGTCTGCCATTCCATTCGCTTTGATCAAAACCTAATGGTGCATTTGGATGGTGATTTAGTCGATTGTCTGTTCCTATTCCCCAACCATACCTGTAAAATGGACCTTTGTCAATGACCGATCTTAACATCGGATAGTAGTGTTTCCTCATTTTTTCCAATCCTGGGATTGGGTCATGGATCAAATCGAAATTCAAACCAATTTTTTCACTTGGTGACCAATGATTAGGTGCACAAAGATGAACGGCCGATAACCAATCTGTTGATCGGGTAAATTTAAAAATGGCCAAATCCTCCTGAACCTGACTGCACAACGCATCAAAAAGGTTTACATATTTATCCGGATAGTCGGCTTCTCCATTATCCGAAAATACTATAGCGTCTCCTGTGAGGGTACAAATAAATTCTTTATTGGTCTTATCAACATAAAAAAAATTCGGATATTCTCGCTGGAGTTGTTCTATGATAAATGCGTTGATCGCATTTCTTGTTTGTGGATCAAGATCTTGTTCACAATAGTATTTTGAAATTCCCTCCTTCCTACATTTATTCTTATTTTCTAAAAAGGCCCGAACATGCTCATCAAACTGAAAAATTTTCCTGTCGTATCCATTGGCCTTGTCGATTGCCTTCAAACCGGGATTTACGGTATATTTCCCTTTTAAAAATGGAAGATATTTCATAAAGATAAATATGATTGAAAAGGTAACGAATAATGTACAAATCGGCAATTCTGGTTTCGCCGTTTATACGATCCTTTTGTCAGTTCTAATAATTGTTACAGCAAAAATTTTCCAGAGAAAATTAGGTAAGGGACAATCATAATTGATCGCAATATTTGTGAAATATCACTTCAAATTAGGTATGAGGCATCAAGTATTAAGCTGGGTAAATAATTCAATCATTTTCAAACTTTCATCGACATGTTTTTTGAAATTCAATTGGTTATTAAATATACGCCTTACAATCCCATGATTATCGATAATATAGGTTACTCTTCCCGGAATTAATCCGAACAGATCAGCGGATACGCCAAATGTTTTACGAACTTTATTGTTTTCATCAGATAAAAGATCATACGGGAGCTTATATTTCAATTTAAATGATTTATGGGAATCAATCGTATCAGCGCTAATACCAAAAACGGTAACTCCTGCTTCGATAAACTGATCATGACTATCCCTAAATGCACACGTTTCCTTTATACAACCGGGCGTTTCATCCTTTGGGTAGAAGAAGACCACAATGGGTTTACCTATATAATCGGAAAGATCAACCATTCTGCCATCCTGGTTTGGCAAACTAAAAAAAGGAACTCTGTCACCAACTTTTACTTTTCCCATGCAATTAGTTTATGTTAGCAGGTATAATTTGAATTAAGATTTTTAATCTTCATATTTAAACGTACAAAACAAGAATTGATAAATTATTGTTCAAATTAAATTATTGACTTAACAAATATTTACTCAGTATCATGACCGAACTTGTTATAACCAGATATGTGCATTTTATGGCTGTTTTTGCTATTGTTGGAGCAATCTTTGCTGAACAGTTTCTTATTTCCAAAATAATGACGCGTCAAGAAATTAAACGCATCGCAAAAATAGATGCCATATATGGCATTGGTGCATTGTTAGTGTTAATAGCAGGTTTTACTCTATGGTTTTGGGTGGGGAAACCTGCTTCCTTTTATAGTAGAAACTGGATATTCCATACCAAGCTGACCTTGTTTATACTTTTGGGTTTACTTTCAGTGTATCCTACCATTTTTTTTATAAAAAATAGAAAGGGGAATGACCTTGATACGAAAATTGAAGTCCCTGGCACGGTGATACTATTATTAAAAATCGAACTTTTATTGATTTTAGTCATCCCCGCTCTGGGTACATTAACGTCTCTTGGAATTGGGACTTTTTAATCATTTTCAAAAAAAAAGACTCCCACATCTTACATACCATGTCAGTTTCGCTACAACCTGTTGTGAATTTTCTGGACGATTTAAAAAAGAACAACAACCGTGAGTGGTTTAATGAGCATAAAACTAACTATAAAGTTGCCCACGGAATAATGATAGCCTTTGCAGAAGAACTCCTCGATGAAATGCGAAGGCATGATCATATTGAAACAAATTCCGGAAAAAGAAGTCTTTTTCGAATTTATCGGGATGTTCGGTTCTCAAAAGATAAAAGTCCTTATAAAACCAGTTGGAGTGGTTCATTTAGACGTGCCTCAAAGGCACTTCGCGGCGGATACTATTATCATGTTGAACCAGGAAACACATTTATTGCAGGAGGTTTTTTTGGACCTAACGCAGAAGACTTAAGACATATCCGAAACCATCTCGCCCAGGATGAATCAGCTTTGAGAGAAGTACTCAAAGCCCCGGTCATCAATTCATATTTTGGATCACTCCAAGGTGAACAGCTGAAATCAACACCAACTGGATTTGCTAAAGACCATCCTGCAATTGATCTATTGCGTTACAAACAATTCATTTTAAAACACCATTTTTCTGATACAGAAATGAAATCATTGAATTTTCACCAAAAAGTAGCTGAAGGATTTCAACACCTTAGGCCATTCTTTGACGTAATGAGCGAAATATTGACGACTGATTTAAATGGAATATCTCTTATTTAAAGCTAAAAATGAGTATATGAAATCAATCGCTTAACCTTCATTTCATTTGGTTGTTATGGCAATAACTCCACCTCCTGCTCTGGCTCCATAGATTGCCCCTTGCCCACTGGTCAGCTGCTTAATGCTTATAATTTCTGATGGAATAATATAACTAATGTCTTCATTGGGAATTCCATTAACTAAAAAAAGTACTGGTGTAAACCCTGCAGTTGATTTTTGACCTCTAATTTGCACTTGTCTTTGACCCCCAACATTTATTATTTGTGCTGCTGGAATTTTATACCTTATGGCATCAAATACATCAATGAAATTGCTATATATATTATTTTCATCCATCAGATGAGTAATCCCATATTCTAAATCTTCCCGATTTATATAGCCCTCAGCTATAACCAGTTCTTTATTTTCTTGAGGATTATTGAAAATTAAGTTGACTCGTATTTCTTTATCATCATCTTTTACTTTATATCTATAACCTTCAAAAGACTTTGCTACAATATTTAATACATCATTCTTTTTAACATTTATTCCAAATCTTCCATTTTCATCTGTTAAAACTTCTTGTTTGCTCTTTTTAGCAATAATTTTTACATTTTTCAAAGGATATTGATTGAAGGCAACTACGTACCCATTAATTTCTCTTTCCTGTCCTTGAGCAATAAATGGCAATGCCAACATCCATATAAGTACAAAATTCTTTTTCATCTAGAAAACATTTTAGTGAATTATCAAATTCCTAAATAAAGGTAATCATTTCCATTTTCATGATTATTATGAACCCTTTAAAATTGGATAGCCATTTTACTTTCAATTTATATTAAGTAGATCCAATCCAAAATTTACATTAAACTGATATAAATGTTTATATAGATTTGAATTCACCATCAATCTTTTATACAAGTATAAAAGCCCGTACAATTTTTTGAATTATTAGCTTGAATCTCATTACTTTGCAGGTTACAACATATTTTTTATGGAACTATTTAATAAAAATACCAGGATGACCGAATTGGTTCACAGCAACTATTTGTTGCTTCCTGTACTCAATCGGTTTGGTATAAGACTTGGTTTTCATGACAAAACAGTTTCAGACGTATGTTGTGAAATGAACATTGACATGAACTTTTTGCTTGCAATCATCAATACATTCCATAATCATAATTATTTTCCTGAAGATGAACTTCAGTCATTTTCATCCAAATTAATTGTTGAGTATCTTAGAAAATCCCACCTGGATTTTAAAAAAGTAAATCTTCCCAAAATTGAAGGCTTGCTAAACAAACTGGTGCAAAACAGCAAGACCAACGACTTAAAAATTATTCAATCTTTTTACATCAAGTACAAAGAGGAATTGCTGGAGCACATTCTGGATGAAGAGGAAAACGCCTTTCCATATGTTCTTGAATTACAAAAAGTCCAAGATCTGAATATCAGGCCAATCCCGGAAAGCATTTCTACCTACTCCATCCAAAGTTTTGAGAAGGAACATACAAATGTGGATGAAAAGCTATTTGACCTTAAAAACATCATCATCAAATATCTGGAACCCAATTACAACGATAAACATTGCAATGAATTCCTTTTTGAATTATTTCAATTTGAACGCGAAATGACAGATCATGCAAGAATTGAAGATAAGATATTGATTCCAAAAGTGATGAAAATCGAAAAGGAACTCAAAAATGAATAACACAATTATCGTCATTCATAGATCTGAGATTGTTAGGCTGGGAATGTCTGCCATTATTAGAGACCTTTTTGATATTGAAATTATACTGCTATCCGATATTATTGAATTAAAGAATTATGCTGATTTTACAAACTCCCGGATTGTTTTATTGCTTGATGCAGGTATTGGTGAAAAACAGATCTCTGACACTATTTCTCAGATTGAAAAACCAAATTTGATAAGTAAAATTCTGATTCGGGATTCAGTTGCGCAATCAACTTGTGAAGATAATTGCGACTGTTGTTTTTCCCTTGAAGTTCCAAAATCGCGGATTTATGACTTGATAAATCCGCATTTAAAACACAGTAAAAATATTAAGGCCAAAAAAAATTCTTTAGAATTAACCGATCGGGAAACCGAAGTGGTAAAACTAGTAGCCCTAGGAAAAACAAACAAGGAGATTGCAGATGAATTATCAATTAGCTTTCATACGGTAATTTCACATCGCAAAAATATTACAGAAAAACTCGGCATTAAAACCATTTCAGGGCTCACCGTATATGCTATTCTTAACAAATTGATTGATGCAACTACCATAAATCCGGAATCCTGAAACAAAAAAGCTGACAGGAATAATACCCATCAGCTTTAATAACTATATGAATGTCCATTACACAAAATCCTGTGCTACAATATAGTCATGATCCGCTTTGATATTTGCAAATGGATCATCCTCACGTTCATCCTCTATAAAATAGTAGACAAGGCCAGATTTCTTTCCAGCTTCAAAAATAGCCTTAAAATCAATTACGCCCTGTCCAACAGTTGCTTCTCCTAATTCTGCTGTCGCGTCTTTCACATGGAACAGTTTAATCCTACCTGGGAATTTTTTGATTAATTTTACTGGATCATACCCACCTTTGGTTGCCCAAAATAGATCGGCCTCGAAGGCAACCAAATCTTGTTCAGTTTCATTGATCAATACTTCCTGGGGAATTTGATCTTCCAACTTTTCAAATTCAAACGCATGGTTATGATAGCCAAATTTCAATCCTGATGCATTGCACTGTTCTCCGATCTTATTAAAATTCTCAGCAACTTTTTTATATCCATCAATTGTTTCCCTATTATCCCGTGGAATTCCTGGAATTATAAGATATTCAATTCCAGCTTTGTGAGCTGCCTCAATCATTTTAGATGCATCATCAGAAGTGAAATAACTACAATGCGTTGCCACGAGCTTCATGCCAAGATCTGTTACAGTTTTTTTATAATCTTCAGGTGATATTTTCCCAAGAAACACTCCATCCAATCCCAAACCATACCCTTCAATTAGCTTGTAGCCAATTTCAGCTATTTTTACCATTGTATCAGCAAAATCCTCAATTAGCTGATTTCTGACGGAATATACCTGGATACCAGATTCCATCCTTTTGGGTACTGTCGCTTCTTCAGCATTATTCTCGTTGGTATCTTTTTTACCAGGTGTACACGCTACAGCAGGAAGTATCAAACTACCGGCAGTAACATAAGTTGCTGATTTTATGAATTCTTTTCTCGTTGACATAGTTAAAAAAAATTAGTGTTTTAATAATTTACTGTAATATTTAGTTTAAATATAATAATTACAATTAAGACCTATGACCCAGTAACAATTAGCGGTGAAATTGGACATATATTAGAAGATGGTGCTGAGCTGCTGCTACATATGGTATCATGGCTTCTTGATACCATGAATAACAATTCTGAATACCAGCTCAATAAAATATTTTAAGTAACGGGTTTTAAGGATGGGATAGTCACTGTAAATGTTGTGCCCTCATGTAAAATTGATTTTACTTCAATATCCCCCTTGAGTTTATCCAATGTTTCCTTAACGATATAAAGACCCAATCCGGACCCTTTGCTTCCCTCGTCTGCACGATAAAACATCTTAAAAATATGTTTAAGATGCGCCTTATCTATTCCTATACCATTATCCGTCACTGATATAATGGCTGCATGGGAATTATATTTAATCTCAACATGTATAAAAGGATCATCTTTTTTGAGATCATGATACCGGATCGAATTGGATATTAAGTTTTTTAGTATAATACTAAGGCGTCGACCGTCTGTGATAAAATGACGCTTAGCATGATTGAAAACTGATATTTTAATCTGACCAAGTTTATCAAGGAATTTTAACTCATTGAAAACTTCATTTACTTCGGTTTCAATATCAACTTTATCTGTTTGCAGCTGTATGCGTTGATTCCTGGAATAATCAATGATGTCATTTATAAAACCATCTAATTTTTGAATACTTTCATTAATCATGATCAGGCATTCATCCTTTCCCTTAATGGTTGGCTCTAATCTGGCTATTTCAACCAATCCGCGCACTGATGAAAGAGGCGCTCTCAGGTCATGCGAGGCACTATAAACAAATCGATCCAATTCCTCATTTAGTTTCCTGAGTTCATTATTGACGCGTTCAATATTATGTACTCTCCAAACAAAAATACCCCATATCATGATTCCAATTACAGCTACTACCAATACATAAAAAATCGTGGTTTCATAAAAATAAGGTTCAACTTTAAACCTTATTGTCGCACCTTGCTTATTCCAGATGCCGTCATTATTTGATCCAAGAACGGTAAACGTATAATTACCTTTGGGCAGGTTTGTATAAATAGCCTCCCGCTCCGTTCCCGCCTCAACCCAATTCTGGTCGATTCCACTAAGTTTATATTTAAAAAGTACTTTTGGAGGGGCAATGTAACTTAAGGAAGTAAAATCAAACTCATAACGCAGTACTCCAGGCTCAATTGACAGAAAGTCATCTGTTGACAATTTTCTTTCATTAATATCGGTTCTAAAATCTGTAATGTATACCTCCGGTGCATTTTCATTTAGTTTAATATTATTTGGATCAAGTACCGCAACTCCTCCCAAAGTTGGAATCCACAAATATCCATCCTGGCTAAGGGTCAATCGTGTGGCGCCAGTACATTCCTGAGAAGCCATGCCATCAAACCGATCAAAAAGTCTACCTGTTACTTCAGAAACATCACCATCCAAAAACGAGTTCAGGTCTTCCCGGGTAACTTTAATCAGTCCAATATTTGATGATAACCAGGCATTGTTGTTTTCCAGAATAATATCAAAGATGGTTTCAGCTTTTAGGTTGTCATCTAAAAGGACTTTTTTGAATTGCTCATTTTCAAATTTATAAATTCCAATATTTGTAGCTATCCAAACGCTATTGTCTTCCATGATCTGAAGATTAAAAATCAAAATGCCGGATTTTCCTTCTTCTATTGGATAATTAACTATTTCATTATTCTTTTTTATTATACTCAATCCACCACTATGGGTTCCAACATAAATATCTCCATTTTCATGTTCCTCCAGGGCGAGTATGTAATCGGCCATTAATCCATTGGTTGAGTTATAAATCTCAACATGTTCCGAATCCATATATTTTATCACACCACTTGATCTTGTCGCCATCCATATCGCACCTTCCTTAGTCCTTAGTATTCTGCGAATATCATTACTTGCCCCATAGGCAGTTAAATCAATCAGTTGTTCTTTGCCATCTTTTACAACTAAAAGTCCACGATAGCTGGCAATCAGAATTTCTCCATTTAAGCTAAAATTTATGTCACGGATTCCAACATTATAAAATGTGGACTGAACTTTAAAACGATTGACTGAATTCCCCTCAACAACATTAATTAATCCATCATCACATCCAACAAAGAATTTGCCTTTGTGCTCGACAATAATATTTACATTGTTGGATGTAAGCCCATCTTTTGTCGTTATGTTTTTAAAAAATCCATCCCGAAATCTCAAAAGGCCTGCCTTTTTTGTTGATAGCCACAAACTATTCTCATGATCGAAACATATACTGGAAATCTGACTTGCCGGAAGCCCATTTTCTTCTGTAAAGTGATCAAAGATATTTGTGGTTAGATTTACCCTATATAATCCCTGCTCAGAGCCAACCCAAAAATTATTATAATCATCGATACAAATATCATTGACCTCAAGTCCATCCAGCAGTTTCAATCTCCCGCTAGTTCCATCTTTATAATAAAAAACTCCATCTAATGTGCCGGCATACATCCTTCCATCCCTGCCTAGCATTAGTTTATTTACGGTATTGTGGTTCAACCCTGTTTCTTTTGTTAATTGCTCAATTTTATCATCATTTAAGATAAATATTCCATTGCCATTGGTTGCAAACCAAATTCTTCCGTCAATGTCAACTTCAATATCCATGATATGAGAATAATTAAATTCTTCACGGTCAATTTTGGTAAATAATGTATCTTTTAAAATATAAACACCTTCATTATTGGTCCCAACCCAGATATTACCTTCATTATCCTCCTTGATACATCGTACTGACAGTGAATTATGATCTTTTTCAAGGATCTGCTGAAATTGATTATTTTTGTATTTAATGATCCCCGAGCTTTGAGAAGCAAACCAAAGGTTTCCCTTGCTATCTTCATACGAAAGATAAAAACCATTCGAGCTTAAAAAAGGGAGGTTTGTTTTATCAAAAAGTTTAAAATTGATACCATCAAATCTTAATACCCCATTAAAAGATGTTATCCAAATAAATTTACTTGACGACTGGTTTACTGAAGTTAAATTATTGGAAACAAGTCCATCCCGACCAGTCCACTGATCCATAGATAAGGCATGCAATGGCTTTTCAGGATCAATACCCATACTTGTTTCTTGTGAAAACAGCGTAAAAGGGATTGAGATTAACAGACTTAATTGTAAAAAAAATACCCGCACGATAAATTAGCTTATCTCCTATTGATTCGTTCGCAATCAAAAAATGGAATTATCAAAACTAAAAAGTTTTCCCAAAAAAAAATTTAAATCTGAATTATTAAATTTTCAATCATTAATTATCCAGTATTTATTATGATTTTATTAAGTCAACCTCAATTCAATGTTCATATTCGTGCTTTTTTTTCATCTTAAAATAGAGCCCTTCCGGATCCGATGAGGATATTAAATCATTCCATGTGTCCTTTTCAATATTTACATAAAGGCTTTCAATACCATCAAAGGTAATTACCAGGTAACCTCGCTCATTATCACATGAATAGTATTCACCTGATTGAAGACCTTGTTTGCGTGTTAGTTTAAATGACTGATCAAACCGAAATTTTGAGGCCCGTATTTTTTCTATACTTTCATGCAAAGACAATCCCGTTATATCCAGGCTATCACAATTGGTCACTTGTGGACCAACAAGGTAATTATGTTCTACTTCCTGAGCAAAAGTTATATTCAGATAAAAGAAACTTAGTACAAAAAGCAATTTGATAATCCTCATTAACGTGACGGTAGATTTAAAGTCTATAGTAATTACGCAAGGCACGCTGAAATATGATAAACGTAGTCTTTTGCTGGGTAGGATATCATTGGGTTAGCATTATATATGCCTAAATAGAATTTTAACACGATCATGAAATTAATAAAGATGCATTTTAAAATTTATTGACAGTAATAATATATTGGAAATCCAGTAAATCCGTATTCACATCTATATCCACAAATCCTGCTTCTTTCAATTCTTTTAATACATCATCCTTTGATATTTTATGATTTTTTGGAGGGCCAACCGGCAACTCTTTTTTATAAAAATCGATAATTACAATTTTTCCATGTTCTTTTAACTTTGAATTGACAGAATTAAAATAACTTATACGATTTGATATGTGATGGTAAACATTTACTAGAAACACAACGTCTGTTGCGTCTCTTTCAATATTCAGCTCTCTTTCACTTATTTGCATTGTCTTCAGTCTGTCCTGGTTTATTTTAAGTTTTTTTTGTTTATCACTGATCATTTTTAAAAACTCAGGATCGATATCAGCTGCTATGACATTGGCTCCGGCTTCGACTAACCTAAAACTGAAATACCCTGAACCACACCCCAGGTCAACAATTGTTTTATTTTTAATATCACCCAAAAACCTAATGACCTCATCCGGTTTTTGCCAATTATCACGTTCCGAAGATTCAAAGGCAGTTGCCAACTGCTCATGTGTATTCAGTTGCATATATTCATTAGCTGATGAACCTGTTGTATCAAAAGTATGTTGGCCAATACCAAATAGAGGTATGAAAAGAACTGTTAATAACAAGAAGATTAATACTGCCATATTACAAATTAGTAAAAAAGAAATAAGCAATTATCACAGTAGTTGAAAACTTTAATAATGTCCCTAATAATAATCCGACAAAAGTCCCAAAAGCAGCTTTGAACGCTTTATTTGTAGTTGCACCATTCAGGATTTCCCCTACTAACGCTCCAAGTAGTGGAAATACCACAAAGCCAAAAGGCGGAAAAATAAATAAGCCCATCACTACACCAATCAATGCTCCAATTATACCGTACCTACTCCCTCCCCATTTCTTTGCTCCATAAGCAGGAATTATATAATCAATTAATGTTACAGCTGCAACCACCACAGCCATTAAAATTATAAACTTTAAAGTAAATGGCACTTCAGGTCCTATTTGTAGCAAAAGTAAAGAGATATAGGCCAGAGGCGGTCCCGGTAAAACTGGCACAAAACAACCTATCAGGCCAACCAGAATGAGTAGTATTCCGATGAATATTAAGAATATTTCCATGAATCATAAATACCTTTTCATAAGATACGCCCAAAATGCTGTAGTAAACAAAGAGAAAGAGCTATAGATTATTGCCACGACCGCTATTTCAGATTGTGCTAATAATTTGCTGGCAACATAAATGGCTAATGCACTGTTTTGTAATCCGACCTGAATAGCAATTGTAAATCTTCCTCGATTTCGAATACCAGTCAAAAGTGCCAGAAGATAACCAGCAAACATGGAAATTACATTTAAAATGAAAGCAGGAAGGAATAGAAATAAGTAATCTGCCAATTTTGCTGAACCTACATTTTCGAAAGTAAACATTCCTATGAACACAAACAGTAAAAATAGTGTCATAGAGATATTTATGATTTTTTCTGTGCGATGTACTATGCCTGGAAAATAATGCCTGTAAAGCATACCTGTCAGGGTTGGTAAAAGTACAGTTAATGTCATATTTCCAATAGTTTCCCAAACAGGTAATTCGATATTCGCCTCCAAACCCTCATACATGTACAAGGCGAGATTGGTAATCAATGGTATCGTAAAGAGGATTAAAAAGCTATTGAAAGCCGTTAGTGAAACAGATAAGGCAAGCCTTCCCCTTAAGAATAATGTAACGAGATTGGAGGTAGTGCCTCCAGGGCAAGCTGCAATAAGTACCAGCCCAACTTTATAGATTGGATTGATATCAAAAAATATATTAAGGATAAAGGCTATAATTGGCAGAAGCACCATTTGAGCTGCAAGACCTGTAATTACAGCTTTGGGACGTTTGAATGTATGTTTAAAATCGACAAACCTTAAATTAATACCGATACCAAACATAATAAAGGCTATGGCTGCAGGCATCAGGTAATGTGAGAAAAGGTTATCAGTCATTAAGAATCTGGTCGATGATTAAAAAAAACAGAAGATCAAAAAAACATTGAATCACTAAAAATATCAAATAGTAGTCAGGAATAAAATCAAATATTATACCAGTAGGTTAATTTCAATACCAGCGCCCTATTTTTAACATGCATTTGTTCGGGGAAATAGTTTTCAGTATACACAATATAAAAATCAGAAGCAGGCTGAAATCTCCATTGAAACCGCGTATTAATATTAATATTATCAGCCTGATTGTTATACTGCAGGAATGTAGTAAGGAAGATCGAATTTGTAAAAGTCACGTCCAGCCTGGGACTAACCAGCCATAGATCTGTACTTTTATAAGGCTCGGGTAATTTTATACTATTGAATGCGACGTCTGCACCTATGCTGACATACGGTTGAAAACGGTAACCTAAAGAACCACTAAGAAATAACCTGGTCCCATTGTAATATCCACCATAGCGAGTTTCAAAACCATACGTCAATAAATTGCTCGATGTAGATTGATAAATAAGACCAAAAGCATTCCAGCCATACGAACTGCCTGTCGAAAGCTTCCCTCCGCCGGAATTTGTTGGATCAAAATCATCCAGAAGCAATACATAATCATCACTTACCCATCCGGTGAATGAACTTCGATCTTTAAATTGAATATTATACCCGAGAAATGATTCGTTATCGGTTCGATTAAATTTACTGTCAAAATAAAAATTGGTTCCTGCATGTGGGCCGTGACTTATAACCCTTTTTGATTTTTTAGGAAAAAAATAATATTGAAACTCCGGATTTAAACTGTAATAATTATCTCTTGGCACATAGCCAACTTCTGTATTATAGTTTTTACCTACAAATTCATGGTGCCATGTTGCCTTTATTTTTTTTGTACTATAAACTATTTCGGAAGCATGCGTATAATCATTTCCGGATGCGTTTGGAGAAAATGATTTATGATATAATAATTTCCCAGTCCAGATATTATCTGAGGAAGCAAGATTATATTCCAATCCAAAATTTCGGTTGTAAACAGAATAAGCGTTGGAATCTTCCGGGTTTGGATTATAATTGAGTGATTCTTTATTGATAAATATGGCGGAAATATTCGATCGTGCAAATACCTGTCGTTGTATTGCAGCTACCGCAAAATTCTGAACTGGCAGGCCCGAACTATCCACTTGATTGGTTTGAATATCCATAAGCCCAATCCGCCAGTTTTTATTAAGTTTCCCACTCATTCTGGCCCCAAACATGATTGGGCTTTCCAAACCAATTCTCCTGGAAAAGAATGGCCTGATTCGTTCCATGCCAAAACTGGCAAAAAGGTCTGAGTTTTCCAGAAAGAACTGCCTGCGTTCCGGAAAAAATAACTCAAATCGACTTAAGTTCGTCACCTGACGATCTACCTCTACCTGAGAAAAATCAGGATTAACAGTCAAGTCAAGGTTCAATGAAGGGGTTATGCTGATTTTAGCATCAACTCCAATATCCCAATTCACATCTTCCTTACCATTATTTGCATAATCTTTGGCATAGTTCGTCATTCCGTAAGGGATCAAAGAAATATTTGTCCCGGGATCTGGCGGCGCCTTATCCCATTGTAAAATTCCAGTATAGGCTAATGATGCAGTTGGAAATTGACGTGGTACTGGAGCCCAGGAAGATTTTTCATTTAGTTTAAGGTCAAGTCGGCTAAAATTTATTCCCCATTCTTTTATACCTTTTTTGTAACGCATGGTTTTGAAAGGGATCCTGCATTCAAAAATCCACTTATCTTCATAATTTTTTACTTTTGATGTCCATTTGTTATCCCAGTTTAAGTTCATGGTATGACCTCCACTCATCATTCCGTCCCATTGTGCTCCGGCTGCATTGGCACCAAATGAAAATCCATTGGTTTGATCATCAAAAGGATCAATAAATACAAGGAAATTATCATTATTGCCAAATTGAAAATCCCTCCGCAAAGACTCTACGATGTAGCCACCTGGTAGGGCATCGTAACAGATTGCAACAAGATAAATTGCAAAATCGTCATAAGTCATCATCACATCCGTCCTTGCTATGGAATGACTAGTATCCATCGGTAGAACCATAAAAAAATCCCCGGCTACATCCGCATTGGTCCAGGTAGATTCATTCAATTCTCCATCAATCACAATAGGATCTTCTACTTCTCGTATTTGAATGGTATAACTCGCATTAATCTTTTGAGAAAAAACATGTGTGCTAAGACAATAAAATAATCCAACCAACCAATAAACTCGACACATAAACCAACCTTCAAAAATAATCAAGCAAAAGTATTGTACAAAAATGTTACAAAAACGTTGATTATCACCATTGTCCTGATAATTCAATTTTTGAAATCGCAACAAAATAGACACTTATCCATGATATTTACTAATATTGCCATTTCAATAATTAAAATATTAATAAATAACATGACATCACTCTACCGATCATTTGCAATATTATCCATTCTGGTCATTTCAGGCTGTTCCACTACTTCTGTTTATGTAAATAAACCAAATCCATCTACAGCTAAATTGGACCGCGTATTGATCATTGGTTTGGCAAAACAATACAATACCCGTTCCATGTATGAACAGGAATTATCTTATCGATTGCGGGAAAAAGGTTACAATATGTTCAGCAGCGTCAATATTGATAAGGAGAAAAAAGACTTATATACCAAAGAAGAAATATTGCAATTGATTGATGAAAAAAATATAGATGGTGTAATTACGATGCGATTAAAAGATATCACCTCTAAGGAAAGATACTCAACATCCGATCGATATATTTCTGACCAATATCAACAACACAACTATTTCTTTAATTATATCGATACCTATTATGGAGTGTATAACTGGTCGTATCAGGCGGAGCAAAAAGTAGTTGTGGAAGCAAATCTATTTGATGCCAATGACAAGATGCTGATCTTTCAGGTAGAGGCTACAAGTACAAATGCTGAATCAGATGAAGCCCGTGCCGGTGAATTAACAGAAAGTTTTGCAAAAGCATTGAGTAAAAGCGGACTTCTGAAGAAAAAGGAAAATTAAATAATAAAGGAAATATTCGTAAACATCAATCAATTATGAAAAGATCATTTCTGGCATTATTCTTTTCAAATTATCTATTCTTAATTTCTTACGCCCAGGACACGATTACCTATAACCTGTATTTTCCAAATGCAGTACATCATGAAGCAGAAATAACCTTAACGGTTAAAAATATTAATACAAATACATTAACTGCAGTAATGAGCAAATCTTCTCCGGGAAGGTATGCTGAGCATAATTTTGGTAAAAATGTGTATCATGTAAATGCCTTTGATGAAGATAATACAGATATTACCATCCAAAAAACCGAATCTCATCAATGGGAATTCCACAACATTAATAATTCACTAACTATCAGCTATACCCTATATGGCAACCACGCTGACGGCACATATACAGGTATTGATGCTGCATTTGCGAATCTCAACATGCCTGCTACACTTATGTGGGTACAAGGAATGGAAG
>Ga0209536_100002544_pt1 | contig 29717 bp, 27 predicted proteins | sample DeeMarSeWOR28_12_FD_187461 | JGI IMG/M metagenome (GOLD analysis project Ga0209536, IMG submission 187461) | Marine sediment microbial communities from White Oak River estuary, North Carolina - WOR-2-8_12 (SPAdes) (version 2) | ecosystem: Environmental > Aquatic > Marine > Intertidal zone >...
GAGCGCTGGACGGCTTCAGCGATCTGCTGCAGGTCCAGCGTGCCGGTCGCGCCATAGATCATGGACATGCCGTACAGCAACATGCCAGACGCCATGGAGCCGAGCACAAAGTACTTCATCGCCGCTTCGGACCCGCGGGGCGAGTCGCGGTCGAACGCAACCAGCGCGTAGGACGACAGGGAAACGAGTTCGAGACCGAGATAGACCGTCACCAGGCTGTTGGCTGAAATCAGCAGCATCACGCCGAGCAGCGCAAACAGCGAAAGCGTGTAAAAATCCGCCCTGAACATCCGGAACTGGCGCAATCCGAACTTCGCGTAGATGTACACCATCGCCAGCACGACATAGCTGAACAGTTTGAGCACGTCGCCCATGGGGTCGCGGATGAACGATCCGTTGAACGCGAACACCGAACGCAAGCCCTCGCCCAGGTAATCGGCGCGCAGGGTGATGATGGCCGCGAAGACCAGCGTGATCAGCGCGAGCAGATGGATGATGCCGCGCCGCTCCTCGCGCAGAAACAGGTCCACGCAGAGGATCACGCAGGCCATGATCAGGACCAGGAGTTCGGGGGCGGCCAGCAGCATGTTCGAGTTGGACGTCATCTCAGCCTCCAGCCAGCGGCAGTTTGGACTGCTGGATGTGTTGCAGCAATTGATCCACCGAGGCATGCATCAGGTCGACCAGCGGCCCCGGCCACAACCCCACCAGCAGGACGGCGACGGCAAGGGTGCCGAGCACCAGTGCTTCGCGCGCGCCGATGTCTTCCAGCGTGCCGACGTCGTTGTTCGAGACCTCGCCGAAAATGACGCGCTTGACCAGCCACAGGCTGTAGGCCGCGCCGAGGATCAGGGTCAGAGCGGCCAGGAACGCGTACCAGAAATTGGCCTGGAACGCGGCCAGGATCACCATGAACTCACCGACGAAACCACTGGTTCCGGGCAGCCCGGAATTGGCCATGAAAAAGAGCACCGCCAAGGCCGCGAACCAGGGCATGGTGTTGGCCACCCCGCCGTAATCCGCGATCATCCTGCTGTGCATCCGGTCATAGAGCACGCCGACGCACAAAAAGAGTGCGCCCGAGACGAACCCGTGCGAGATCATCTGCACCATGGCCCCCTCCATGCCGAGCGCCGCGCCACGGCCGCTCTCGCTGTTCCGGAAGACGGCGAAGGCCAGAAACAGCCCGAGCGTGACGAAGCCCATGTGCGAAATCGAGGAATAGGCGATGAGCTTCTTCATGTCCTTCTGCACCAGCGCGACGAAACCGATGTAGACCACGGCGATCAGCGACAGCGATATCACCAGCCAGTCCAGCGCTGCGGAGGCGTCCGGGGTGATCGGCAGACTGAACCGGATGAACCCGTAGCCGCCGATCTTCAGCATGATCGCCGCAAGGACGACCGAGCCGCCGGTCGGGGCTTCCACGTGGGCGTCCGGCAACCACGTGTGCACCGGCCACATCGGGATTTTTACTGAAAACGCGGCGAGGAACCCCAGGAACAGCCATTTCTGCACCGCCAGCCCCAGCGGGTATTGATGCCATTCGAGGATCGACCAGGTGCCGGACTGTATGTACAGGTAGATCAGCCCGATGAGCATGAACACCGAGCCGAGAAACGTGTAGAGGAAAAACTTGATCGTCGCGTAAACCCGCCGCGGGCCGCCCCACATGCCGATCACCAGGAACATGGGGATCAGCATGGCCTCGAAGAACACGTAGAACAGCAGGGCGTCCAGCGCGCAGAACACGCCGACCATGAGGCCTTCCATGATCAGGAACGACGCCATGTACTGGTGCACCTTGCTCTGGATGATCTCCCAACCGGCGATGACGACCAGCACGCCGAAGAAGGTGGTCAGCAGGATCAGCGGCACCGAAAAACCGTCGACGCCGAGGTAGTAGGAGATGTGGAAGGTCTCGATCCAGGGCTTGAGTTCCGTGAACTGCATCGCCGCGGTCGACGTGTCGAACGCCATGTAGAGGGCGATGCTCAGCACAAAGGTCAGGCCCGAGACGACCAGGGCCAGCAGGCGCGCCAGGCCCGCGCGCTGCTCGCCGGCCGCGATGATCGCAAGGCCGCCGAATATCGGCAGCCAGATGAGCAAACTCAGGATGGGCCAGTTCGATGCCATTTGCCTTTCGCCCCCTTACGTCAGCGTGACCCAGATTGCGAGAATGGCGATCAGGCCGACAATCATCGCAAAGGCGTATTGGAACAGGAAGCCGCTCTGCCAGAGCCTGACCCGGGCCGAGATGCTGCCCACCAGGCGCGCGGAGCCGTTGACCACCCACCCGTCGATCAGGCCGGCGTCCACCTTGCCCCAGAGGCTGTTGCCGATGCGCACCGTCCGCGCAACGAAGGCTTTCTGGTAAAACTCGTCCACGTAGAACTTGTTCTCCAGCAGGCGGTGCAGTCGGGGCATCTTCTGCTGCAACTGGTCCGCCAGCGTCGGCCGCAGGAGGTAAATCAGCGTGGCCAGCACAAATCCGGCGACCATCAGCCAGAAAGGCGCGGTCTGCAATGCGTGCACGGCCATCGCGGCCGCGCCGTGGAAGTGCTCGCCCACCGCGGCGACCGTGTCGTTCTGCGGCAGAACCGGGATCGAGTCGGCCAGCCAGCCTTCGAAAAGGACCGGCTGGACCGTCAGGTAGCCGATCACGACCGACGGGATGGCCAGCAGCACCAACGGCACGGTAACCACCAGCGGCGACTCTTTCGGCGCGTGCTGCACCACCCCGTCCGGCGGGTGATGGCCGGCGCCCACGTCGACGGTGTAGCGCGGCTTGCCGTGGAAGGTCATGTACAGCAGGCGGAAGCTGTAGAACGACGTGACGATCACGCCGAGCAGCACCGCCCAGAACGCGACGGTGGACCCGAATCGTTCGGAGGCGTGCACGGCCTCGATGATCGAATCCTTGGAATAAAACCCCGCCATGAACGGGAAGCCGATCAGTGCCAGCGTGCCGATCCAGGCGGTGATCCAGGTCACCGGCATCTGCTTGCGCAGCCCGCCCATGAAACGCATGTCCTGCTGGTGATGCAGCGCGATGATGACCGAGCCCGCGCCGAGGAACAGCAGGGCCTTGAAAAAGGCGTGGGTCATCAGGTGGAAGATGGCGGCCGAGTAGGCGGACACGCCCAGCGCCACGGTCATGTAACCGAGCTGTGACAGGGTCGAATAGGCGATGACGCGCTTGATGTCGTTCTGCACCACGCCCACCAGGCCCATCGAGAACGCCGTCACGGCGCCGATCAGCATGACGAAGCTCAGCGCCGCGTCACTGAGTTCGAACAGCGGCGACATGCGGGCCACCATGAATATGCCGGCCGTGACCATGGTGGCCGCGTGGATCAGGGCGGAGATCGGCGTGGGGCCTTCCATCGAGTCGGGCAGCCAGACGTGCAGCGGGGCTTGCGCCGACTTGCCCATGGCTCCGATGAACAGGCAGACGCAGATGATCGTGATCCAGTGCCACTCGAAGCCCGGGATAAGGGTCACCGTGCGGCCGGCAATGCCGTCGGCGCGGGCAAATGTCTCGGCGTAGTCCAGCGTGCCGAAGCAATACAGGATGGCGGCAATGCCGAGCAGGAAACCGAAGTCTCCCACGCGGTTCACCAGGAACGCCTTCAGGCCGGCGAAAATCGCCGATTCGCGCTTGAACCAGAAACCGATCAGCAGGTAGGACACCAGGCCCACGGCCTCCCAGCCGAAGAACAACTGCAGGAAGTTGTTCGACATCACCAGCATCAGCATGGAAAAGGTGAACAGCGCGATGTAGCTGAAAAAGCGCTGATAGCCCGGGTCGTCCGCCATGTAGCCGATGGTGTAGATGTGCACCATGAACGAGACGAAAGTCACCACGGTCATCATCAGCGCGGTCAGGTGGTCGATCAGGAATCCGATTTCGAACCGGATGCCGTCGGACACCATCCATGTATAAACGCTGATGTTCAGGGTGCCCAGGTTGTCGAACACCTGCAGGTACAGCACGTAGGCCGACAGGAAAAAGGACACCGCCACGCCCAGGATCGTCACCCAGTGCGAGCCGGCGCGGCCGACTTGGTTGCGCAGCAGGCCCGCGACGACCGCGGCCGCCAACGGCAGCAGCGGGATCAGCACCAATAATGTTTTCATGGAAGCCATCTCAACCCTTCAGCTGATCCAGTTCGGCAACGTTGATGGTCTGCCGGTTGCGGAACAGAACCACCAGGATCGCCAGCCCGATCGCCGCCTCCGCGGCAGCCACCGTCAGGATGAAAAAAACGAAAACCTGCCCGTCGAGGTTGCCCAGGAAGCGGGAGAAGGCGACAAAATTCATGTTCACCGCCAACAGCATCAGTTCGATGCACATCAGCAGGATGATTACGTTCTTGCGGTTCAGGAAGATCCCCGCGACGCTGAGCACGAACAGCAGCGCGCCGAGCGTCAGGAAATGTGCGAGTGTCAGCATGATCCTCTCCTCAGCCTCCCTGTCGCGGTTCGGGGTCCATCTTGACCAGGCGGATTCGCTCGTCACGCTGCACGCGCACCTGGGCGGCAGGATCCTGGCGCCGCGACCCGGTGCGGTGCCGCAGGGTCAAAGCGACCGCTGCGATGATGGCCACCAGCAGCACCACGCCCGCCACCTCGAAAGCCAGCAGGTAATTGGTGAACAGCCATTCTCCCACCGCTTTGGTGTTGCTGTAGTCCGCCGGGTGCGGCGCCGGCGTCGGGAAGGCGCCATCGGCGAAGCGCCCCTTGGTCCACACGACCATCAGCAACTCCACCGCCATCAGCAGGGCCACGACGACGCCGGCGGGCAGGTAGCGGATGAAGCCTTCCTTCAGCGGCGCCACGTTGATGTCCAGCATCATGACGACGAACAGGAACAGCACCAGCACCGCGCCGACGTAAACCAGCACCAGGATGATGGCCAGGAACTCGACCTCCAGCAGCATCCAGATGGCCGCTGAACTGAAAAACGCGAGGACCAGCGACAGCGCGGCATAGACCGGGTTGCGCACGGTCACAACCATGACGGCCGCGCCCATCAGCACCGCGGAGAAGAGATAGAAAACAATTTCGTATATCGGCATGGTTGGGCTCCGCTCAGCGATACGCCGCGTCTTGCCTGCGGTTGGCGGCTATGCTTTCTTCGTAGCGGTCGCCCACTGCCAGCAGTTGCTGTTTGGTTATGATGTGCTCGCCGCGCTTCTCGAAATGAAACTCGTGGATGTCTGTTTCCACGATGGAATCGACCGGGCACGACTCTTCGCAAAATCCGCAATAGATGCACTTGAACAGGTCGATGTCGTAGCGAGTGGTGCGCCGCGTGCCGTCCTCGCGCTGGGTCGAGTCGATGGTGATGGCCAGCGCCGGGCAAACCGCCTCGCAGAGCTTGCAGGCAATGCACCGCTCCTCGCCGTTCGGATATCGCCGCAGGGCGTGGAGGCCGCGAAAACGGTTCGATTTGGGCGTCTTTTCCTCGGGGTAATTGATCGTGAATTTCGGCTGGAAGAAATAGTGCAGCGTGACCCCCAGGCCCTGGAACAGTTCCAGCAGCATCAGGCTCTTCAGGTAGCGGACGACGGCGTTCATCTTCAAGCCCCCCTGGTGACCAGGCCAAACACGGAGATCACCGCGGCGACCAGCACCCAGACGATCGTTATCGGCACGAACACTTTCCAGCCCAAACGCATGATCTGGTCGTAGCGGTAACGCGGAAATGTCGCGCGCCACCACAGAAACAGGTACATGAAGAAGACGGTCTTGAGCAGGAACCAGGCAATGTTGCCCTCGCCCAGGAACGTCTCGCCGAGCACCGGGATGCCCTCGAACGGCGACAACCAGCCACCGGCGAACAGGATCGCCGTCAGGCCCGAAATCAGGATCATGTTGGCGTATTCGGCCAGGAAGAAGACCGCGAAGCCGGCCCCGGCATACTCCACGTGGAAGCCCGCCACGATTTCCGACTCCCCTTCGGCGACGTCGAAAGGTGCGCGATTGGTCTCGGCCACGCCCGATATCACGTAGATGACGAACAGCGGCAGCAAAGGCAGCCAGAACCAGTCGAGCACGCCGCCCTGCTGGGCCAGCACGATCTCGCGCAGGTTCAGGGTGCCCGCCAGGACCAGCACGCCGACCAGCGCGAATCCCATGGCGATCTCGTAGGACACCATTTGCGCCGAGGAGCGCAAGGCGCCGAGGAACGCATACTTGGAGTTGGACGCCCAGCCCGCGATGATCAGCCCGTAGACACCAAGGGAAGACATCGCCAGGATGTACAGCAGGCCGGCGTCGATATCCGCGACGACCGCCCAGTCGTCGAACGGCACCACGGCCCACGCGGCGAACGCGGGCGCCAGCGACAGCACCGGGGCCAGCAGGAACAGGAACTTGTTGGAGTTCTCCGGCAGGACGATCTCTTTGAACAGCAGCTTGAAAACGTCCGCGAAAGGCTGCGCGAGCCCCATTGGCCCGATCCGGTTGGGTCCGCGGCGGATCTGCATGTACCCGATTACCCGGCGTTCCAGGTAGGTGTAGTAGGCCACCGCCACGATCAGCGGCACCACGATCGCCAGGATCTTGGCCAACAGGAGGACCATGTACAAGAGCTGGTCGAGGAAGGTTTCGGACATCACGCCACCTCCACCGTGACAGGTCCGACCGCGGGACCCAGGGTCTGGGTCACGCAGGTGGCGCTGCGCAACCAGGCTCCACCGGCGGGTACCCGCCCGGTAAGCGTGACGGCGACCTCGATCTGCGCATCGCCCTGCGTCACGCGGGCCATGGCGCCATCGGCAAGCCCCAGGCGCTCTGCGTCCGAGGGATTGAGGGCGACGAACTCGTTCTTCGCCTGGGCCGTTTGCTGCAGCGGCGCGGCGCGCCGGCACAGGGAGTCAACGGAGTACATCGCCACTTCGCCAATGCGGTAAAGGGCGGGTTCCGCCGATTCCGCCGGAAAGCCCGGATCGGGCCGTGCATGACCGGCGGGCGCGGCGTCCAGGGCGCTCTTCATTACGGCCTGCACCTCGGCCAGGCTGGTCTGCTCAAAACCCGGCAAACCCAGTTCGCTGCCGAGCCTGCGCAGGATCTTCCAGCCGCTGCGCGCCTCGCCGCCCGGCTTGCCGGCGGCGACGAACGACATCGTCGCGCCGTCCAGGCTCACCAGGCTTCCCTCCGCCTCGGCATGCGGCGCCAGCGGCAGGATCAGGTCGGCGACTTCCCGCAGGCTCGCGGTGGCGAAAGAGGCGACCGCGATGACCGTTTCGGCCTGCTCCAGCGCCCGCCGGGCGCGGGCCGGATTGTCGATATCGAATTCCGGCTCGATACCCCACAGCAGGTAGGCCTTGAGGGGCGCGCCCAACATTTGGGCCACATTCATGCCGGCAGCCACCTGCGCGCCGCCCGGGCCCCGGTGCGGCACCGCGCCGGCCAGCCAGGCGCCCGTCGAATTGCCCCCGTGCCCAAGCAGGTCGAGGGCCGAGCCGGTCGCCTCCGCGATGTAAGCGGCAAGCGCGCGCAGCCGGGACGCTTCGGGGTGGCTCATGCCGAACTGTCCGAGCAGCACCAGGCTCGCGCCCGCTTTCTGCAGCCGGCGGGCCAGTTCCTCGTGCCGTCCGTTCGTTTCCGCGCCATCCAGCGCGCTGCGCAGGTAGGTCGGCGCACCGACGCCGCTGGTTTTTTCGGCCGCTGCCGCGAGCGCCGCCAACTCCGCAACCATGGCCTGCGGCGCGACGATCGCGTCGAGGCTGGTATCGAAGGTAAACGCCCACTCCAGCGGGTTGACTACAGCGATCTTCGCGCCCTTGCGCCAAGCCTGGCGCAGCCGATGACCGATGATCGGCGCCTCCTGGCGCGGGTTGCAGCCGACCAGCAGCACCGCGTCGCAACCGTCCATGCGGGCGATCGGCAATTCGAATGCCGGTGAGTGCGAACGGGCTTCGTCGTCGGAAAAGTCCTGTTCGCGCAAGCGGTGATCGATGTTGGCGCCACCCAGCCCGCGCAGCAGCGACTGCGCCAGGAAATGCTCCTCGGTCGGGGCGGACGGCGACATGAGCATGCCCAACTGGTCAGGCCCGTGGCTGTCCAGCGACGTCTTCAGGGCCCTGGCCACGGCCGGCATGGCCTCGTCCCAGGAAACCGTCTTCCACTCGCCGTTCTCTTTCACCTGGGGATAGAGCTGCCGGTCTTCGGCATAGAGGCCGAAGTGGCTGTAGCGGTCGCGGTCGGCCAGCCAGGTTTCGTTGGCCGACTCGTTATCGCGCGGCACACCGCGCAGAACCTTGCCGTTGCGCACGTGGTAGTACAGGTTGGAGCCGACGCCGTCGTGCGCGGCGACGGATGGCCTCGCCACCAGTTCCCACGCGCGGGCGGAATAGCGGAAGGGCTTGTTGGTCAGCGCGCCAACGGGGCAGAGGTCGATAATGTTGCCGGAAAGCTCGGAGTCGATGCTGTTTTCAACGCAGGTGCCGATCTCCAGCCGGTCGCCGCGGCCCGAGCCACCCATCTCGCTGGTGCCGGCGATTTCCTCGAGGAACCGCACGCAGCGGGTGCAGTGGATGCAGCGGGTCATGTCCGTCTGCACCAGCGGCCCGACGTTCTTGTCCTTCACGACGCGCTTGCGCTCGGTGAAACGCGACACCGAGCGGCCATACCCCATGGCCAGGTCCTGCAATTCGCACTCGCCGCCCTGGTCGCAGATCGGGCAGTCCAGTGGATGGTTGATCAGCAGGAACTCCATGACCCCGTGCTGGGCATCCACGGCCCGGCGGGAATCCGTGTAAATCTTCATGCCCTCCATGACCGGTGTGGCGCAGGCCGGCACCGGCTTGGGCATCTTTTCGACGTCCACCAGGCACATACGGCAATTTGCCGCGATGCTCAACTTGGGGTGATAGCAAAATCGCGGGATGCTGATGCCGGCGCGGTCGGTGGCGTCGATGATCATCGAACCCTTCGGCGCCTGCAGCGGCTTGCCGTCGACCTCGATACTGACCATGTCGGCAGGGCGTTCCCGGACCTGTTCCATTTCAGCGCTCATGCCGCCAGCCCCTGTGCATCGTCGACCATGGAGTGTCCATTCTCCAGGTAATATTCGAATTCGTTCCAGAAGTGGCGCAGGAAACCCTGCACCGGCCAGGCCGCGGCTTCACCGAAAGCGCAAATCGTATGACCTTCGATCTGGCCGGCCGCCGCGCGCAGCAATTCCAGGTCCCCGCTGCGCCCCTCTCCGGCCACGATGCGTTGAAGCATCCGGTGCATCCAGCCCGTGCCTTCGCGGCAGGGCGTGCATTGACCGCAGGACTCCATGTGATAAAAGCGGGCGATCCGCTCGCAGGCCCGCACCATGCAGGTCGTGTCGTCCATGACGATCACGGCCCCGGACCCCAGCCCCGAGCCGGCTTTGCTCAGCGAGTCGAAATCCATCGTGCAGTCCATGATGATGTCGGCCGGCAGCACCGGCATCGACGAGCCGCCGGGAATGACGCCTTTGAGCGTGCGGCCCGGGCGCATGCCGCCGGCCAGTTCCAGCAGTTCGCTGAACGGCGTGCCCAGGGGCAATTCATAGTTGCCCGGCTTCGCCACGTGCCCCGAGACCGAAAAACACTTGGGGCCGCCGTTGTTGGGCTTGCCGATCTGCAGGAACCAGTCGGCGCCGTTGCGCATGATGGCCGGCACCGACGCCAGCGTCTCGGTGTTGTTGACGGTGCTGGGCAAGCCGTACAGCCCGTAATTGGCCGGGAATGGCGGCTTGAAGCGGGGCTGGCCCTTCTTGCCTTCCAGCGATTCCATCAGCGCCGTCTCCTCGCCGCATATGTAGGCGCCCGCGCCCAGCGCGGTGTGAATGTCCATGTCCACGCCCGAGCCGCGGATGTTCTTGCCGAGCAATCCAGCGTCGTACGCTTCCCGCACGGCCTGTTCGAATCGTTCGAACGGTTCGTGGTGGAACTCGCCGCGCAGGTAGTTGTAACCCACCGTGGCCCCCATCGCGTACCCGGCGATCGCCATTCCCTCGACCACGGCGTGCGGGTTGAAGCGCAGGATGTCCCGGTCGTGACAGGTGCCCGGCTCGGACTCGTCCGAGTTGCACAGGATGTATTTCTGCATCGGCGCCGAACGCGGCATGAAGCTCCACTTCAGCCCGGTTGGAAAACCGGCCCCGCCACGCCCCCTCAAGGCCGATTCCTTGACGGCGTCGATGATAAACTCCTGGGCCGTCTTTTCGTCCAGGATTTTCTTCCACGCCTGGTAACCGTCGGCGGCCAGGTAGGTTTCCAGCGACCAGGGCTGCTCTGCGTCCAGGGTGTTGAATACGACGTTGTGCTCTGCCATGGCGCGTTACTCCAGCCCGTCCAGGATGGTGTCGAGTTTTTCGAGATCGAGGTTCTCGTGGTAGTGCCCGTCCACGACCATCATCGGGGCGCCGCAGCATCCGGCCAGGCACTCTTCCTCCCTGACCAGGGTGATGCGGCCGTCTTCGGTGGTCCCGCCCAACTTGACGCCCAACTTCTTCTCGGCGTGCCCGACGATGGCGTCCGCGCCGTTGAGCCAACATGAGATGTTGGTGCAGATGTTGACCTTGTGGCGCCCCACCGGGCCGGTGAAGAACATCGAGTAGAACGACACGACCTCGTGGGCCCAGACGCGCGGCAACTCGAGATAATCCGCCACCGCTTCGGTCAGGTCCTGCGTGATCCAGCCGCCGTTCTGCTCCTGGGCGGCGATCAGTGACTGGATCAGGGCCGAACGCTTCTTGTCCGGCGGAAACTTGGCGACCCAGTGGTCGATGGTCTCACGGGTTTTGTCGCTCAGCATGGCTCCATCCTGAGGTTTCTCTGCCTGGCCTGGCGCCGTCACCGGTCCACCTCCCCGAAAACGAGGTCCAGCGTGCTGATGATGGCGACCGTGTCGGCCAGCATGTGGCCACGGGTCATCTCGTTCATTCCCGACAGGTGGGCGAAACCGGGCGCGCGGAAGTGGACGCGGAAGGGTTTGTTGGCGCCGTCCGATAGCAGGTAACAGCCAAACTCGCCTTTGGGCGCCTCGATCGCTGCGTAGGTCTCGCCCGCCGGTACGCAGTAGCCTTCCGTGAACAATTTGAAATGGTGAATCAATGCTTCCATGTCATCCTTCATCTCCTCGCGGGTCGGGGGGATGACCTTGAAGTTCTTCAGCATCACGTGGCCCGGGTTCTGGCGCAGCCAATCCACGCACTGCAGGATGATCCGCGCCGACTGGCGCATTTCCTCGATGCGCACCAGGTAACGATCGTAGCAGTCGCCGCCCACGCCCACCGGTACGTCGAAATCGACCTGGTCGTACATGGCGTACGGCTGTTTCTTGCGCAGGTCCCACTCGATGCCGGAACCGCGCAGCATGACGCCGGAAAAGCCCATCTCAATGGCCTTTTCGGGTGGAACGACGCCGATGCCGACGGTACGCTGCTTCCAGATCCGGTTGTCAGTAAGCAGGGTCTCGTATTCGTCGATGCGGTCCGGCACGTCGCGCGCGAAGGCCTCGATGAAATCCAGCAGCGAACCTTCGCGCCACTCGTTGCGGCGTTTCAGGTCCTTGCCCTTGGTCCAGCGGGTTTCCGTGTATTTCGACATCGTCTCGGGGAGGTCGCGGTAGACCCCGCCCGGGCGGTAGTAACCCGCGTGCATGCGGGCGCCCGATACCGCTTCGTACATGTCCATGACCATTTCCCGCTCGCGGAACGCATACAGGAAAACCGTCATCGCACCCAGGTCCAGGCCGCAGGAACCCACCCACAGCAGGTGATTGGAGAAACGGGTGATCTCGTCGAACATCGTGCGAATGTACTGGGCGCGCGGCGGCGGTTCGATGCCCAACAGGTTCTCGATAGCCAGCACATAGGCATGTTCGTTGCACATCATCGACATGTAATCGAGCCGATCCAGATAGCCGACGGACTGGTTGAACGGTTTGCTCTCGGCCAGTTTTTCCGTGGCCCGGTGCAACAGCCCGATGTGCGGATCGGCCCTGACCACGGTCTCGCCGTCCATCTCCAACACCAGGCGGAGCACACCATGCGCGGCCGGGTGCTGCGGGCCGAAATTCATCGTGTAATTGCGTATTTCAGCCATTCTCATCGCCCTCAGCGGAGGCCGAGGCTGCGGCCGCGATTCGCTCAGCTTCGGTATCGGCGGCGCGGTCCACATCGTCCGCCTTGTAGCGCGAATCCTGCCGGATCACGCGCGGCACACCGACCCGTGGCTCGATCTCGACGGGTTCGTAGATGACCCGCTTCTTTTGGCTGTCGTAGCGCACCGCAACGTTGCCGATCAGGGGAAAATCCTTGCGGAAGGGATGCCCGGTAAAACCGTAGTCGGTCAGGATCCTCCGCAGGTCCGGATGTCCTTCGAAGACGATCCCGAAGAGGTCGAACGCTTCCCGCTCGTACCAGTTCGCCGAACTCCAGATCTCGACCAGCGAGGGCACGATGGGCATGCCGATCTCAGGTGCGAAACAGCGGATGCGCAGCCGCCGGTTGTGCCTGAACGAGAGCAGGTGCGCCACCACGGCGAACCGCTGCTCGATGTCCCCGGCCTCCGGCCGGCCGGCCCAGTCGAAACGGCCCGGTCCGAAGCCGGCCACGCCACGGCCGAACCCCTCGAACGTGGCATCCCCGGTTTCCCACTCCGACTGGCCGTAGCCGAGGTGGTCGACGCCGCACAGATCCGTCAGCTGTTCGAACGCGAAGATTTCTTCGTCCCGCAATGCCCGGCACACTTCCAGCCAGGCCTTCACATCGATGTCCACCGTCACCATGCCGCCGCGCGGCGGGCTGGTCCTGACGCGTTCCCCGAACCGGCTGTTGACCGCCTCTACCAGGGATTTTTCCTTGCCGTTCATTGGTTTACCTGGCGATTGTCGTTTCGCGGCGAATCTTCGCCTGCAACTGGAGGATGCCGTAGATCAGCGCTTCGGCCGTCGGGGGGCAGCCCGGCACGTACACGTCGACCGGGACCACTCGGTCACAGCCGCGGGTCACCGAATAGGCATAGTGATAGTAACCGCCGCCGTTGGCGCAGGACCCCATCGAAATCACCCACTTGGGGTTCGGCATCTGGTCGTAGACCTTGCGCAGCGCCGGCGCCATCTTGTTCGTCAGCGTGCCGGCCACGATCATCACGTCGGACTGCCTCGGGCTGGGCCGGAAAACCACGCCGAAACGGTCGAGATCGTAGCGGGCGGCGCCCGCCTGCATCATCTCGACGGCGCAGCAGGCGAGTCCGAAAGTCATGGGCCACATGGAGCCGGTGCGCGCCCAGTTGAGCAGTGCGTCCACCGTCGTGGTCACCATGCCCCTGTTCAGGAGCGGGTTCGCATTGGCGTCCGGCCGCAGAATGTCATCGACCGCGGCCAGCGGCACGGGATTGTTCATTCCCATTCGAGGGCTCCTTTCTTCCAGATGAAAAAGAACCCTACCACGAGTTCGGCGACAAAAATGGACATCGCCACGAGGCCGAACACGCCGAGGTCGTCCAGCACGAGGGCCCAGGGGATGAAGAAAGCGATTTCGAGATCGAAAATGATGAACAGGATCGCGACCAGGTAGTACCGGACGTCGAATTTTGAACGGGTGTCCTCGAAGGCTTCGAATCCGCACTCGTACGGTGAAGCCTTTTCACTGTCCGGCGAGCGCGGACCGAGCACTCCGCCGGTGACGAGCAGGATGGCGCCGAGCGCCAGGGAAATTGCGAGAAAAACCAGAATCGGAAAATATTCTGCAAGCATGCTCGTCTCCCTGTGCGGCGGACACGGTGGCCGCCGCTAATTCATAATGGTGCCCAAGGCCGGACTCGAACCGGCACGGCTTTCGCCACTACCCCCTCAAGATAGCGTGTCTACCAATTCCACCACTTGGGCCACGTCGTCACTCGCCTTCACGCCGGACAGGTCAGCTGTCGTCGCCGGCAGGGGGCAGGGTTTCCGCGCCGTTTTCCACAGCCGGCAGATCTTCGGCAGGCACGCCATCCAGGGCCTGCTCCGCGGCCCGCTCCTCGGACTGTTCCAGCGAGGGCAAGTCGGGCGCCGCCGATTCCGTCGGCCCCACGGAAGGCTCCAGCGCCGGCCTGACTTCCTCGACCTGCACGGCGGCCTCCGGCTGGGTCACGACACCGAGGTCCGTCTGGGGCGCCTCCATGATACGTGAAACGACCACGGCCATGGTCAGGCTGATGGCGCAAAACAGGGTCGCCAGCACCCATGTGGAGCGGCTCAGGAAATTGCCCGCGCCGCGGGATCCGAACACCGTGCCTGATGCGCCGCTGCCGAATGCGGCGCCGGCAGTTGCGCCCTGTCCCCGCTGGATGAGAACGAAGGCGATGAGGGCGATCGCGACCAGCACGTGGAATATGTTGAGTACCTGCATTATTGAATCCGTCTATTGGGGAAGTTCACGCCACGGCGTCGCGGATCGCGAGGAAGTCCTCCGCCTTCAGCGAAGCGCCCCCTACCAGCCCGCCGTCTATGTCTTCCCGGGCAAACAAATCGGCGGCATTGGAACCCTTCACGCTGCCGCCGTACAAAATTCGCAATTGACCGGCGATTATATCATCGCGGGAAGCAAATTTGCCACGGATGAACGCATGAACGGTCTGCGCCTGCTCGGGCGAAGCCGTGCGGCCAGTACCGATGGCCCAAACCGGCTCATAGGCCACGATGGCGCGCCGGAAGCCCGCCACGCCACTGCGCTCGAGAACGGCCTCCAGTTGCCGGTCCACCACCTCTTCCGTACGACCCTGGTCGCGCTCCTCGAGGGTTTCGCCCACGCACAGGACCGGCTCGAGCCCGGCTTCGAGCGCTCGATCGAAGCGGACTGCCACGTCCTCGTCGGTCTCGCCGTACAGCGTGCGCCGCTCCGAGTGGCCAACCAGCACATAGCGGCAACCGAATTCCAGCAGCATCGAAGCCGATACTTCCCCGGTATGGGCGCCCTGTTCGGCCGGGTTCAGCGTTTGTGCGCCCCAGGCGATGGCCGAGCCCTCGAGCAGCGACCGCACCTGCGGCAGAAAGGGGAACGGGGGGAACACCGCCATTTCCACACCCTCCCGAGCGGGCGCCGCCAGGAGGCTCTGCAGCAGATCTCGCACCATTGCGGTGGAGCCGTGCATCTTCCAGTTTCCGGCAACCAGGATCTTGCGCATCGTCGATTCCCTTTGGGAGTGGTTTACAGGCGCGCGGTAGGATACCCACGGCCCATCAATATCTCAAGCCGCCTGTCGGCGTCATTTGACGCCGGTCACGCGCTGCCTACATTGTCTTCAGCTTTTCCAAAAAACCGATTTCCTCGGCCGTCAAGCGCCCGATTTTACACTGTTCGAGAGAGACTGGCGTTCCGGAAGAAACGGCGGACAGGGGAATTCGCCCCCCCATGATCTCCGCGCGCCGCTGGGGAAAGAGCGGCTGCTGCTCGGGATCCGCGAACCCATGGGGGAAAATGGGCTCTCCGCTGGTCAGGGCGTACTTGTCGGTGGCTCCCAGAACGTGCATCAGTTCGTGCGTGAACACGACCAGGTTGTGAGACTGGGTCGATTCCTCCGCATAGGCTTTGACGATGCCGTAACGCCCTTTTCTCATCCCGACCGAAATCCCCGCCTCGTCGACGCCGTCCGCACTGCGAAAGAGCATGAACATCTGAATGTCCGGTTGAAGCAATCCATCCCGCAGTTCCCTCATCCATGCCCACCACCGCATCCTGAGGCTCCACCAGGCGATGGCGGCGACATCGAACTGCCCGGGCACCGCCGGCGGCAGGTCCTTTGATACCGGCGCGATCTGGAAACGGAACGCGGGCGTGACCGCGAACCCGTAAGGCTGCGACTGAACACCAAAAAACCGGTTGACCTCCCTGAAGGAACCTTCGTCGATGGCCCGGGCGAATTTCAGCGTGCGGGGTTCCTCGTCTGCCGCAATGGGGTACACCGTGACCAGGATCGGCCGGTCCCACGCCGCCATGCGCTTTTCGGTGATCCAGGTGCTTGCGATGATCCCGAAAAAGATGCTGAGCAGCAGCACCACGCGCATGAGCTTGAAAACACTCACGTCCCCGCGACCATCAAGTCCCTGATCAGGAGCGGCCCACAGTGGATGTTGCCGCGGGTGTCGATGTCCGCGCCCGCCGCCGCCACGTTCAGGAACATGTCCCGGAGATTGCCGGCGATCGTGAGCTCCTCGACCGGATAGGCGATCTTTCCGTTCTCCACCCTGAAGCCCGCCGCGCCGCGGGAATAATCACCCGTCACCAGGCTGACGCCCTGGCCCATGACCTCGGTGACGTAGAGGCCCTCCCTCATGGCGCCGAGAAGATCGGCCGCACCATCGCCGCCGGGTTCCAGCAGCAGGTTGCGCGCGCCGCCGGCATTGCCGGTCGTGTCCAGGCCGAGACGGCGGGCTGAATAACTGGACAGGACGTAGCCGGTGAGAATGCCGGACTCGATGATGTTGCGCTCCCGCGTCACCACGCCTTCGCCGTCGAAGGAGGCGCTGTGGGCGCCCCGCGGCAACCGGGGCCGTTCGGCCAGGTTCAGCCAGTCCGGGAACAACCTCTCGCCGGCGCGATCGCGCAGAAAGGAAGCGTTCCGGTACAGCGCGGAGCCGGAGATGGCCCCGATCAGATGTCCGATCACGCTCTTGGCCACCCGGGGCGAGAACAGCACCGGCATCCGCGCCGTCTTCAGCCGCCTGGCGCCCAGCCGGCGCACCGTTCGCCGGGCGGCTTCCCGGCCGGTTTCCCGGGGCGATTCGAGGTCAGCGAGGCACCGCCGGCCGTCATAGCTGTAGTCGCGCTGCATGCGGTCGCCCTGCCCGGCCAGCAGCACGCAGGACTGCCCGTAGCTGGTGCCCGCGCTGCGGCCAACGAATCCGTTGGTGTTGCCGTACACGGCGAGTCCCAGGTCGGCGCTGAAGGAGGCGCCCTCGGAGTTGGTGATCCCTTCCTCGCTGCGCCCCGCCGCCTCGCACTCCAGGGCCCGGGCGATAGCCGCTCCGGCATCCATCGTCACCGGGTGCCACAGGTCGAGATCCGGAAAATCACGCGCCAGCAAGCCCGCATCGGCCAGGCCGTTGGAACTGTCTTCCTGCGTGTAACGGGCAATGTCGATCGCGTGCCGGACACAGGATTCGAGCGATTCCGGGCGCAGGTCGGCGCTGGTGGCGTCGCCCTTGCGGCGGCCGATCAGCACGGTAACGCCGATTCCCCGGTCGCGCATGTGTTCCAGCGTTTCGACCTCACCCAGGCGCACATTGACCGACAGGCCGAGGCTGCTGTGGGCGCTTACTTCGGCCTCCGTCGCTCCGGCCTGGCTGGCGAGCCGCAGTGCCTCGCGAACGCGCACCTCGAGCTCGTCGAGCTCCGCTTCACGGTCCAGCGATCCCTGCGTTACCATGATGGAATCAGACATTGCATTTTCCCCTCTTGACGAGAATCTTGGTGAACCCCATGCCAAAAGGCAAGGAAAATATCGGCGCAGACGCGGACGTTCCGAGCAAGAGCCAGCGGCGCCGCGAGGCTCTCGAGATCAAGTCGCTGGCGGCCCGCCTGATCGGGCTCAGGCCGGCGTTGCTCGCGCAGGTGCCGCTCGACGACCGGGTGGGCGCGGCCATCTCCGAAGCGCATCGCATACGCTCCCACGGGGCCCGCAAGAGACAGCTTCTGTTCGTCGCCAAACTGCTCAGGAACACCGACCCCGAACCGATCGCTCAGGCGCTGCAGGACCTCGAGCAGGCAGCCAGGCAATCGGGCGCCCGGCAGCACCGGGCCGAAGCGTGGCGCGACTGCCTGCTCGCAGGCGGCGATTCGGCCCTCGGCGAACTGCTTCATCAACGGCACGACAGCGATGCCCAGCTCATCCGCCAATTGATTCGCAAGGCGCGCCAGGAATCGGACCGCGGCCGGCCGCCAGCCGCCGCCCGCGCGCTCTTTCGCGCCTTGCGGGAGATGGACGAACGCGAACCATTGCCTGCGACACCGGAAGGCTAACCTTCCGTGCCACCCACGGTCAGGCCATCGATTCGCAGCGTGGGCTGGCCAACGCCAACCGGCACGCTCTGACCGTCCTTGCCGCAGACGCCGATGCCGGCGTCGAGTTCCAGGTCCTTGCCCACCATCGACACGCGGGTCAGCACGTCGGGGCCGTTGCCGATCAGCGTTGCGCCCTTGACCGGGCGCGTGACCTTGCCCTTTTCGATCAGGTACGCCTCGCTGGCGGAAAACACGAAGCGCCCGGAGGTGATGTCCACCTGCCCCCCGGCAAAGTTGACTGCATAGAGGCCCCGCTCCACCGAAGCGATGATCTCGCCGGGCTCGTGGGCTCCGGGCAACATGAAGGTGTTCGTCATTCGCGGCATGGGCAGATGGGCAAACGATTCGCGACGGCCGTTGCCGGTGGGCGCCATCTTCATCAGGCGGGCGTTCAGCTTGTCCTGGAGGTAACCGCGCAAGACGCCGTTTTCGATCAGGACGTTGTGTCGTGTGGGTGTGCCCTCGTCATCGATCGTCAGGGAGCCGCGGCGTCGGGCGATCGTGCCGTCGTCCACGACGGTGACGCAGTCCGCCGCCACCTTTTCCCCCATGCGGCCGCTGAAGGCCGAGGTGCCCTTGCGGTTGAAGTCACCCTCCAGGCCGTGCCCGACGGCTTCGTGCAGCAATACGCCCGGCCAGCCGGGGCCCAGGACCACCGTCATCGTGCCCGCCGGGGCCGCGACCGACTCGAGGTTGACCAACGCCTGGCGCACGGCTTCATCGGCCATGTCGCGCCAGCGGTCGCCCGCCAGCAGTTCGTCGTACGCGAAGCGGCCGCCGCCGCCATCCGAGCCTTGCTCGCGCCGCCCGTTCTGTTCCGCGATGACATTGATGTTTATGCGGACCAGGGGACGGACGTCCGCCGCCAGGGTGCCGTCGGTCGCGGCGACCAGGATCGTTTCATAGGTCGCGGCGAGGTTGACGATCACCTGGCTGACGCGGGGGTCCCTGGACCGGGCGTAGGTGTCGACCTGTCGGAGCAGGTCCACCTTGGCGGCCGCGTCGAGAGCGGCCATCGGATCCCCGGCGCCGTACAGCGCCGGCGGTTCCTGTTTTATCCAGGCCTGCAACTGCCCCTGGCTGCCGTGCCCGGCGATCGCGCGCGCCGCGCTGGTCGCCTGCAGAAGCGACGGCATGACGATCTCGTCGGCATAGGCAAAGCCGGTCTTTTCGCCGGAAATGGCGCGGATACCGACGCCCTGCTCCATCGAGTGCACGCCGCTGCGAACCAGCCCGTCCTCCAGCACCCAGGACTCGTGCGTCAGCGACTGGAAATAGAGGTCGCCCGCATCGACCGCCGGCCCCATCAACCCATTGAGCACGCGCTCGAGATCTTGGCGTCCCAGCCCGCCGGGCTCCAGTAATTGCCTTTCGGCGGTCTGCAGCGCATCACTCATTGTCCGTCCCCGTCATTCCGCATTCGCTCCGATTCAATCCTGCCGCCCCGCTCAGCCACCCTTGCGTTCCACTTCCACCGGCTCGAAAACCGGGTCGTCCCAGCTGCCCGTGATCGCGTAGCGGACCTGCGTCGCCTCCGCCAACTGGTCGTGCAGGAGACCCTGCAGGGCCAGGCCTGCCGCGGCCCCGCCCGGTCCGGCGGCCAGCGCCCCGATGATCGGCAGGGTGTTGCCGACGCCCGGCCTGATCGTCAACAACTGGTCGTACTTCCGGGCCACGAGGTCGGTGCGCCCGCTGATGCTGATGTTGGCCGCGGACGAGCGCAGCAGGACATTCTCGGTGCTGGCCGTGCCATTTTGCATCTCGAAGGTCCCGGTCGCCTCGTCGAACGAAAAGCCGGAATCGAACACGTCACGGAAGTCGAGCGCAAGGCGTTTCGGCAATGCCGGGATGCTCAGCAGGCCCAGCAGCCGGCCGCCGCCCGCACTCGCATCCGAGATATTGCCATCGATGACGCTGAATTCAACCTCCCCGTTGAGCCGCGAAAGCCCGAACGCGGCGGGCGAACCCGGCCACCAGGCATTGAAGGAAACCATGGTTTGGCCGCCTTGCACGGGCGAGGCGATGTCCAGCGACTGCAGGAAATCCCCCAGCGATTCGGCCGTCATGCGGATGTCGAAATCGGAACGATAACCCTGCTCGTCGAGCAGCCAGTCGCCACTCGCCTGCACCGACAGACGTTCCGACGCCGCCTCGATTTTCTCGAAATGGAATCCTTTGGCGACCGGGTATGCCTCGATCCGGGTCTCTCCCAACTCCACGCCGGCATAACGCAATGACTGCGCGTAAAGATGAAGCGTCGGAAGTTCAGCCGGATTGGTCTCCATTTCGACGCCGGTCGTGCGCGGATCGCCCAGGGCCAGCCGCTCGAACTCGGCAGCCAGGCTGTTGGCGCCGGTGGCGCCGGTCGTGTAGCGGACATTTCCATCGATATCGGCGCTGGAGAACTCCGCCTTGATGTCCGCACCCTCGACGCTGAATTGCATGCCCACGTCGGCGAACGTGCGGTCCAGGAATATCAGCCGCGTCGCTTGCACGCTGCCCTTTTCGAGGTCGAGGCCGCCCATGCTGCGGCCCTCCATCGCCTCGTCGATGACCACGCCCAGCCAGCCGTCCAGATCGAGGTTGTCCGCCGTGCCTTCGATCCGCACCAGGCCCGTCGGCGGCAAGGCGGCCCGCCCGCCACCCAGACGAATCACGGCACGGACCGGCGCCTCGGCGGCGCCGGAGAGGTCGAAACGCGTGCTCAGACGATCCTCGAGTTCGAGGTCGAGGACGCGCTCCGCGCCGGCCAGGGGATAACCGAGGCGAAGCGGCCAGCGCTGCCCGGGCGCCTTGTCGAGCGGGGCCGGCAGGTTGAGGGCCACGCCCAGCAGTTCCGACTCCAACTCCAGGGTCGCGTGGGTGGTGTCTTCTGCAGCTCCTCCTGCAAGGACGTCGGGCCGGCCTTTCGCCACGATCACCGAGGCCCGCCAGTGGCAGGCGCCGCGCGCGTTGGAAAGCGCGCTGAAGTCTTCCAGCAGGAATTTCGGAATGACGTCGCCAATGGAAAAATCGCCGTCGAGATCAGCTCGAAACACTTCGACGCCGTCCGCGTCCGCCGCCAGGTCGAGACGGGCCGGGCTGCCGCGGAATTCTGCCTCGAGACCGGCGCCTTTGAAACCCCGCTCATCGTAGGCGAGGCTGCCGCTGATTCCGCCGACGGTAATGTCGAGTTTCGGGTCGCTGAAGGCCGCCTGGCTGATTGCCACCGTCCCGTCGACCGCCAACTGACCACCGGCCTGGCCGAAGGGAATGCTGATCCTGCCCCGCGCGTCTGCCCCGCCGCTGAAGGTGAAGCGCGAGAGGTCGGCGCCGATCTGCTCCTGGAGCGGAGTGCGCTGGAGGAATTGAAGCAACGCGGGAACGCTGGTGTCGGGCTGCTCGTAATCGATGGTCAGGACGGGCGAACTGAAATCCGCGATCGCGGCGCCCACCCGAGTCACGGGAATTCCGCCAATGTCTCCGACGCTTCCGCGGATGTCCATGCCGGCATTCACGAAACGGGCGACCACGTCGACTCCCCGGGCTTCGGGCCAGGCGTCGAAATAGTCGATGCGCCCTCCGGCGACGCGTGCCACGGCTTCGAAGCGGCCCGCCCCGTTCCTGAATGGCCAGTCGTCCATGTCGCCACGTATCAGCAGCCGCCCGGATTGCAGCTCGCCGGCCACCAGGCCTTCGCGCAACCAGGACTTGACCGCTTCGTTCATCACGGACTCCGGCCAGTAGGGATCGAGCTGACCGGCGTCTCCCCTGCTGACGAATACATTGGCATCGATGGCCGGCTTGCCGGTGTTGCTGCTGATGAGGACTTCGCCCTCGGCCGCGAGATCCTCGTTTTCGATCGAGCAGGCGCGGATATCGACCTGCCACCCCGACCCCCACTTGAGATCGATCGCACAGGCGGGGATAGCCGCGGCCACCTGGTCGCGAAACATGCGAGGCCAATCGACCAGGATGCGCTCGCCCCGGAGGGCCAGGCGCCCCGAGTGGCGCTCCAGCGCGACCCGGCCGTCCAGGCCCTGCAAATCCGGCCAGCGCCCCCACTCGCTCACGCTGGCCTGGCGCACGTCGCCCCGCGCCATCTCCAGGCGCCAGGCCGAATTCAGGACCAGATCGAAATCACTGACCAGGCCGCTCGCCACGCCAGGCAGGAAGGCCGGCCATGGCTTTCCGTAGAGGGACAGGATATCGCGGGTCAGGCGCAGCGGCACCCCCATCGGGAGCTCGTCGGCGCTGATCCAGAAACCCAGGTCCGCCGCCATGTCACGCGCCATCGACAGGCGGGGCGCCACCCACGGCTGCTCGCCGTCGTCGAACCGGAAATCAGCGAGATGGAGTTCCCAGTTCCGCTTGCTGCCGAAACGCCATCTGAAGCGGGTATTGATGTGCTCCAGCCAAAGGTCCTGGTAGTCGTTGACCAGCCGCGCCTCCTTGAGGTCCGCGACCCCGCTCAGCACGTGGCCATCGGCCGGCGACCACCGCCCCCACAGCTCGGCATTGAACCAACCCGAGAGTGGCAGAAAGGGATTGGCGGGCAACCGCCCCTGGAAGGCAGCCAGCATGAGTTCCCGGGCCGTGGCCTGCCAGGCGGCCGCGTCGACGCCGCTGTCACGGCCCAGGGTCACCAGCGCCGTGACCTCGATTTCGCCGAAGACCAGATCTCCGCGATCGTCGTGGAGGCTGGCCCGCACCTGGGCGGACAACTCGTCGCCCTCGATGGTCAGCCGGCCGCTGATGTCACTGAAGCCCTGACGGATGCCATGCACGTCGTCGCGGTAGACCAGGCTCGAATCGTCGAGGATCACTTCGCCGACACGCGCAAGTTCCTTGAGTGCCGAGCCCTGCGTCCCGTCTCCGCGCCTGCTGACGCCGAACCCGGACAGCCGCATCTCGCCGTCGGCGCCGCGCTGGAGTTCGAAATCGGCGCCGGTGACCCGGAAGTGATACAGGGGGCGTCCGGGCAGAAGCGCGTTCAGGGGCCTGATTTCAAGGGCCGCGGACTCGATGACGACCTCTGCCGCCCCCGCGGCGGCGACACCGGCGGGCAGGGGCGCGGCGGGCAGCAGTTGCATCCCCTTGAGCGAAAGCCGCGGTCCGATGGCGGTCCATTCGCCCTCGAAACTTTCCAGCACGACCGGCTGACCGAATTCTTCCGACAGCCAGGCTTCGAGGCGCGGCTGGTAGCGGTCGCTGTAGGGCATCAGCAGCTTGCCGACGCCCATCGTCACGGCCGCCAGGACGACTAGAATGGAAAACGCGGTCCAGAGCAGGGTCCGTGCTCGCCGGAAGAAAGTTTTCAGGAATGCCATTGATCCTGCGCTGCCGCCTGGGTTCGTCCGGCTCAGAGAAGCACGACGTCGTACTGTTCAGGGCTGTACTGGTCCTCGCGCTGGAAACTGATGGACTTGCCGATCAGTTCCTCGAGTTCAGCCACCGAACCGGACTGCTCATCCAGTATACGCTCCACGACCTGCGAAGAGGCCAGGACCATCAGCCTGCTTGCGGCGAACTGGCGGCTGGACCGCATGATTTCGCGGAAAATCTCCAGGCACACCGTTTCCGCGCTCTTGATCGTGCCACGCCCTTCGCACAACGGACACGGCACGCACAGGCGGCGCTCGAGGCTCTCGGTCGTGCGCTTGCGCGTCATCTCCACGAGGCCCAGCGAGGATATCTCGGACACGGTCGTCTTGACATGATCGCGTTCCAGCGCGCGCTGGAAGGATTGAATGACCTGGCGCTTGTGCTCGGGGTCGGCCATGTCGATGAAGTCGACGATGATGATGCCGCCGAGGTTACGCAGCCGCAGCTGGCGGGCGATGGTCTGCGCGGCCTCGAGGTTGGTCTTGTAGATGGTCTCTTCCAGCGTTCTGTGGCCCACGTAACCGCCCGTGTTGACGTCGATCGTGGTCATGGCCTCGGTCTGGTCGAAAACCAGGTAACCGCCCGACTTCAGTGGAACGCTCTGGCGCAGGGCGCTTTCGATCTCGTCCTCCACGCCAAACAGGTCGAAAATGGGCCGGTCGCCCGAGTACTCCTCGATTCGCTCCAGCCAGTCGGGCAGAAATCGCCGCGCGAATTCGCGGGCCGCGTGCAGCACTTCCGGCGAATCGATCCGCAGCCGCTCCACGTCCTCGTGCATCAAATCGCGCAAGGCGCGGGTCGCCAGGGAAAGGTCTTCGAATATGCAGGTCGCGGGCGCCGCAGCGGCGGCACGCTCGCTGATCGCCTGCCACACCTTGCTCAGGTAGACCATGTCCGCCGACAGGGCGAAGTCGTTGACGCCCTCGGCATTGGTGCGGACGATGTAGCCCTGATGCAGGGTGCTGTCTCGCAGCGTGTGCACCAGTTGCTTCAGCCGGGCGCGCTCGAGATCATCCTCGATGCGCGCCGAGATTCCAACCACGTCGCTGTCCGGCAGCAGGACCAGGAATCGTGACGGGATGCTGATGTTGGTCGTCAGGCGGGCGCCCTTGCTGCCCAGGGGATCCTTGATCACCTGGACGGCGAGCTGGTCGCCCGGCCGCAACAGGCTGGAGATCAGTGGTTCGGGCGGTGCGCCGTCGCTGGCGGTCACCGGGTCGTGGCGCACCATGTCGCGGGCATGCAGGAAGGCGGTCCGCTCCAGGCCAATGTCGACGAAAGCCGCTTGCAGCCCCGGCAACACGCGCGACACGACGCCTTTGTAGATGTTCCCGATATATCCGGTATGGCTGGCCCGCTCGAGCCAGACTTCCTGCAGCATGCCGTTTTCGACCAGGGCGACCCTGGTTTCGGATGGTGTTGAATTTATGAGTATTTCTGTGCTCATGGCAAAGTGTAGGATAGCACTTCGCAGCGGCACAGCAATTCGGAAGTTTCGAACAGCGGAAGGCCCATGACCCCGGAGAAACTCCCCTCGATCCGGACAATCCTCGCCGCCGCGCCGCCTTGCACGCCGTAAGCGCCTGCCTTGTCCATGGGATCGCCGGAATCGATGTACGCCTCGATCCATTCCGGGGTCAGGTCCGCGAAGGTCACCCGGGTGACGTTGAGACTGTCTGCGGTGCGCTGTGCGCCCAGCCGGAGAGCAACCGCCGAGTAAACCTCGTGCGTTCGCCCCGAAAGCCGACGCAGCATCGCGGCCGCCTCCGCCCGGTCAGCCGGCTTGCCCAGGATGCAGCCGTCCAGCACGACCGCGGTGTCGGCGGCCAGCACCGGCAGCGAACCGCCTGTCCGGCCCCAGACGGCCGCGGCCTTGTCGAGCGCCACGCGGACCACGTAGTCCGCAGGCTTCTCCTCCGGCAGCGCCGTCTCGTCCACGTCGGCCGCGACCACGCGAAAGGCCACCCCGATCTGCCGCAGCAGTTCGCGCCGCCGCGGCGAGGAAGACGCGAGGATAATGTGCGGGCTGTCGTCGGTCACTGGCATGGGGTCAGCTCATTCGCGATGGTAGGGATGATTCCGGGTGATGCTCCAGGCGCGGTAAAATTGCTCCGCCAGAACCACCCGGACCAGCGGGTGGGGCAAGGTCAGGAGGCCCAGAGCCCAGGTGTCCTGCGCGCGGCTCCTGCATTCCGGGGACAGGCCATCCGGCCCGCCGACCAGAAAACCCACGCCGCGTTCCTCCCGCATCCAGTCCTCGAGGCGGCCGGCCAGTTCGAGCGTGGTCCATTGGCGGCCGCGCTGGTCGAGCGCGATCGTTCGAAACCCTTGCGGCACAGCGGCCAGCAACGCGGCGCCCTCCTCCTCGCGGAGCCTCTTCACGTCCGCGTTGCGGCCGCGCTTCGCGAGCGGGATTTCCTTGAGATCGAGCGATAACTCGCGCGGCATGCGGCGAGCATACTCCGTCCAAGCCTGCTGCACCCACGCCGGCATCCGCTGACCGACCGCAGCCACCAACAATTGCATCGGGTTTCCTGTCTCAGGCCACCCGTCTCAGGCCAACTGGCCGGCGGTGTTGCGCTGCTCCCTGCTGGCCTCCCACAGTTTCTCGAGGTTGTAGAACGCCCGGGTCTTGGGAAGCATCAGGTGAACGATGACGTCGTTGAGATCGACGAGCACCCACTCGGCCTGCCGTTGTCCTTCCACGCCGAGCGGTGGACAGCCGGCGGCCTTGACCCTCATGATCAGGTTTTCCGCCATCGACTTGATATGCCGCGTCGAGTTGCCGCTGGCAATCACGAACACATCGGTCAGCGGGTTCTGACCGGACACGTCGATCTGCTGGATATCTGTCGCTTTGAAGTCTGCCAGGGCATCGAGGACGAGGTCCCGGAGTTGGTCGGACGTAGGGGTGTCCGCATGGGTATTATTGAGATGGCTTCCGTTCAAATGCACTCACCTTGGGTGTGGAGCGCCCAGTGTATCCTTTCCGTGCGACACCCGCAAAAAAGCGAGCGCCGCAGCCCTGGTCAGGCGCCGGCGTACAGGCCCTGCCGGCTGATATATTCGATGACGCGTTCCGGCAGCAGGAACCGCGGCGAGTGGCCCTGCGCCAGCAGGCCGCGAATGAAGGTCGAGGAGATGTCGAGCTGGGTAACCTCCAGCGGCAACACCAGGCCGGCCGCGGAATCCCGCAGCGCGGACGGATCGGCGGTGCGCCGGCTCTCTATTTGCTCGCGCAGTTCACCGCGGCAGTTGAAATGCGCCTCGGGCCTCCGCATGACCACGATATGGGCCAGATCGAACAGCCGCCGCCACTGGTGCCAGCCGTCCAGGGCATTGGCGGCGTCCTGCCCGATCAGCAGCAACAGGGGCGCCGGACCGGCCTCCCCACGGAGTTCCTCCAGCGTATCCACCATGAAAGAGAAACCCGATCTGCGCACCTCGCGATCATCGACTCTCAAGTCGGGGCAGCCGGAAACGGCGAGGCGCAACATTTCGAGGCGCTGCTCCGCATTGGCGATCGGCCCGACCCGATGGGCCGGCCGGCCGGCCGGCAACAGCCGGAAATCATCCACCCCGAGTTTCTCACGAGCCTCGACGGCCGCCCTCAGGTGCCCGAAATGCACCGGGTCGAAGGTTCCCCCGAATATGCCGATGGCGCCCTGCCAGGCGGTGCTTCCCAAATCACTCACCACGCGTTCATAGCGGGTCTACCGCTGCCGGATCGCACAGGAACCAGAGCAGGCGATCCAGTGTCTGCCAGGCGTCGCCCGGCGCGCGGCCCTTGCTCTGCCGGTCGATCAACCCGAGCGCGCGGAAGGACTCGCCGAACTGGATCCCGGAGAGACGCCTGAGCGCCTGGCGGATCTGGCCCTGGCGTGAGGGCCAGATGCGCATTCGTCCGAAGACGGCGGATTCGTTTTCACCCGCAGCGATGGCGGAGCGGACCGCATCCGCAATAGTGAGTTCGCGGTACATCGCCCCGGTTACCAGCTGGATCGCAGTCCCGGTCCTCTGCAGGCCCCCGGCCACGCGCAGGCATTCGTCGAGCCACCCCATCAGGGCGCACTCCACCAGGCGAAAGGAATCGAAGCGCGCACTGTCCGCCACGGCCCGGGTGACGTCTTCCGCCGTTACCCGGCCGCCGTGGCCGAGCAGCAGCAACTTGTCGATCTCCTGCTGGGCCGCCAGCAAATTGCCTTCGACCAGTTCCGCCAGCAGCGCCACCGCGCCCGGTTCCGGATTCAGCCCGGCGCGTTTCATGCGCTGCCTGATCCAATCCGGCATCTGATGCGGCTTGACCGGCCAGATCTCCACCAGCACCCCGGCCCGCGCGATCGTCGTCACCCACTTGAGCTTGTGCATCGCCTTGCCCCATTCGCCGGAGCTGACAAGCAACAGCAGATCGGGGTCGGCCGCCTGAACCAGGCCCACGATCGCGGCGGATCCATCGTTGCCCGGCTTGCCCCCGGGCAACCTCAGATCGACAATCCGGCGGGACGAAAACAGCGATGGCGCCGCCGACTCCTCCTGCAGGCGATCCCAGTCGAACACCCTGCCGACGTCGTGCACGGTCCGCTCGGCGAAGCCCCGGGCCTGGGCGGAGCGGATCACGTGGTCCCTGCACTCCTGGACCAGCAAGGGTTCCGCGCCCGCGATCAGGTAAGCCGGAGCCAGCGACCGCTCGAGCAGGGAGGGCAATTGATCGGGTTTGACCGACATCGGGTGTCAGCCCTGGCTGACGTAGATCGTTTCCAGGCGCGCCACCAGCAACCGGGCCAGCGTCTCGGCGAGGTCCTTACGCAGGTATTCCTGCTCGCGTGAAGCGGCCAGGATCTTCTGCTCGTCAAAGCTGATCTCCCTGGTCTGACGCAGCGTCTGCCAGCCGATCAGTTCCTGGCCCCGGGCGTCCGTCAGGCGGAACTTCACGGTATGCGTGACGCGATACTCCCTCACACGGGCATTGTCGGCGATGGTGAGCACCTCGGTGACCACCTGGTTTTCCGGGATTTCGAGGAACGCCGTTGCCTGGTCGCCGGCGACGAAACGGACACCGCTTTGCTCGAGCATGAGACGGACCCGGCGCGCCAGCGTGCTGGATTCGTCGTCGATCACCATCTGCGTGTTGGCCATCTGGGGGGGCAGCCGGGCGGCATCCCGAATCTGGAAACCACAGCCTGCGAGGAGCGCCGCGCAGACGATCAAGGCCGATGGCAGTCGGGCGGTCATGCTGATCAGCCTACCACGATGTTCAACAGGCGGTCGGGGACATGGATGACCTTGCGAATCGTCTTGCCGGCCACGTGCCTCTGCACGTTTTCCACCGCCAGTGCCAGCTCCAGGGCGGGTTCCTGCGCCGCACCGGGCTCCAGCTCGATGCGCGCGCGCAACTTGCCGTTGATTTGCACCACCAGCGTCACCTGCTGCCGTTCCCGCGCGGCATCGTCGGCCACCGGCCAGTCCGCGCAGTAGAGTGGCCCAGACCCGCCCAATTCCGCCCAGAGGTCCTCGCAGATGTGCGGCGTGATCGGCGCCAACAGCCGCACGATGGCCATCCACGCCTCCCGCACGACGGCGCGGGACTGGGGACGGTCGGCATCGAAGCGGGCCAGGTGATTGGTCAGTTCCATGATGGCCGCGATCGCGGTATTGAAGGTGTAGCGCCGGCTGATGTCGTCACTGACCTTGGCGATGGCATCGTGCACCAGGCGGCGCATCTCCTTCTGATCGGCATCCAGCGCCCCGGGGTCCAGGGCTTCACAGGGCCCGGCTTCGAGATGCGAAAAGACCTGTGACCAGACGCGGCGCAAGAAGCGCGAGGCACCCTCGACGCCGGATTCCGACCACTCCAGGGACTGGTGCGGCGGCGAGTCCGACACCGAGAACAGGCGCACCGTGTCGGCGCCGTAGCGCTCCACCAGGACATGGGGGTCGATGCCGTTGTTCTTCGACTTCGACATCTTCTCGACGCCGCCGAAGTTCACGGATTCACCGTCCTCGCGCAGCCGGGCCGCCACGGGCTTGCCCTTGGCGTCACGCTCGACTTCCACTTCTGCCGGGTTGAACCAGTGCAGCTTGCCGTCGTCCTCCTCGCGGAAAAACGTGTCGGCGACGACCATGCCCTGGCACAGCAGACGCGTGGCCGGCTCATCCGAATCGACCATGCCGGCATCCCGCATCAGCTTGTGATAGAAGCGGAAGTACATGAGGTGCAGGATGGCGTGCTCGATGCCGCCGATGTACTGGTCGATGGGCAGCCAGTAGTTGGCGCGGCCGTCGAGTTGGCTGTCGGCGTCCGGGCAGCAGTAGCGGG
>Ga0209536_100002545_pt1 | contig 29703 bp, 27 predicted proteins | sample DeeMarSeWOR28_12_FD_187461 | JGI IMG/M metagenome (GOLD analysis project Ga0209536, IMG submission 187461) | Marine sediment microbial communities from White Oak River estuary, North Carolina - WOR-2-8_12 (SPAdes) (version 2) | ecosystem: Environmental > Aquatic > Marine > Intertidal zone >...
AAAAGAACCTTCTGCGGATCAATTATTCTTATAACAACCTTTTCGCCGAAATTGCCCGGCATCACGGACACACGCAAATCGATCGGCCTGCCTTCGACTAACACATGAATACCACCATCCTGCGGCAGACGACGCTGTGCAATATCCAACTCGGCCATAATCTTGACGCGTGAAACAAGCGCTGAATGCATCTGATATGGCGGGCACATTTTTTCATATAATCTTCCATCCACTCTATATCGAACTCTCAGCTTCTTATCATCAGGCTCGATATGAATATCACTGGCATTTTCCCGTACAGCGTTATAAAGCAGATAATTGACTAATTTTACTACGGGCGACTGCCCGGCTATTTCTTCGAGATTGGTAATGTCCTGAGTGATATTTTCGATAAGCGCAAATTCTTCCAATCCCTCTTCATCGATAATATCATCAATAACAAAAACATTAGCCGCTGGTAAATATGTCTGTAAAGTAGCTTTGATGTCCTTGCTGGTTGAACATACTATTTGTACCTTACAGCCGCTTATTCGCTCTATTTCATCTATTAAAAAGACGTTTGTTGGTTCACTTACGGCTATAGTCAGAACATTATTAACCTTAAACAAAGGCAGGACGATGTATTCTTCAAGAAATTCTCTCGGCAATATCTCGATTACTTTCGGATCACATATCTTCGGGGTAACTTGTGCGTACGGGACACCGTAGCCTTGAGCCAGCGCCGAGGCTATTTGATTTTCCGTACAATAACCCATCTCCACCAAAAGTTCACCAAGTAACTTGCGGTGACCTTTATCCTTTTGCTCGGCAAGGGCCTTATCAATTTGCTCAGCAGTAACGATACCACGCGCGAGCAATAGCTGCCCAAGCTGCATCTTATTTTCTACTGCTATCTGACTCATATTTCGTATCTCGTATTCTGCCGGACTAATCCAATCATCCAAACACTTTGTTATGCAAAACTTTTTACCGCTTCAGCAAGTTCCATATAGTGTTCGAATTCATGTTCAAGCTGAGTAATTTCCAGGATTCTCATGCAGTTTTCATCAAGCCCGGCCAATCGAAGCTCCCGCTTGTTTTCGTTACAGTAATCACGTGCCCATAACAACTGTTCCAATCCCTGACTATCGATAAAACCGACGCCGCTCATATCAAGAACTATACACATCTTTTTTTTAGCGATAATATTTGTGATTGTATTCTGAAACAATTCTGCAAAATCACCGTCCAACTCGCCCTGTAATTCAACAACAGTAACATCGTTATAATCTTGTATTTTTACTTTCATTTGATTAGTGTCCCGACAGCAGCAGTTCCATATTCCTCGGAAGGATTGTTGCCGTACATTTCACTGAATCCATCCCGTATCATATCCCAGAGCTTGTACACATCACTATTAAGGAATAACCTGCCAAGTTTCTCATCAAACTGCGTGCCCAATCCTTTCTCTATTTCTGCAAGGGCTTGCTCTACAGTCATCGCATTTCTATATGTTCGCTTCGACGTCATTGCATCGAAACTGTCTGCTAATCCTACAATTTTTCCCGTCAGTGGTATTTTATCTCCAACCAAACCATTAGGATAACCTTTGCCATCAACCCGCTCATGGTGACATAATACACCCGGTACAATGTCTCGCATTTGCTGAATTTCACGTAAAATACCGGCCCCTATCGATGGATGTTTTTTAATACGCGCGTATTCCTGTTCTGTCAGCTTACCATTTTTTCGTAATACATCTTCCTCAATTCCTATCTTTCCGATATCATGTAGCAAGCCCGCCAGATAAACCTTGTGTATTTGCTCTTCTTCCAGAGGTTCCTTCTCAGACAGATGCTCGGCGATCCATCGAGAAATAAATGCCACTCTTTCGGAATGGCCGTGAGTGTATGTATCTTTGGCGTCGATGCTACTTGTCAGGGCTTTAAGGGAACCAATAAATAACTCTTTAAGATCTTTGAACAGCCTGCCATTCTCGATAAATACGGCACAACCACCGGCCACTGAATTAAATAGTTTTACATCTGTGCTGTCGAAATCCTGTTTGCCTATTCTATTGATGGCAACCATAAATCCCATAATGGAATTGCAAGCTTGATTTTTACCCGTATAATGAGATTCCGTCTGTTCCTTGCCGAATAAAGGCACTGCAATAATATTATTTATTTGACATGGCCAATCGTATTTGAAAGATGAATCCACTTCACTATCAAGCAATGCCTCTTTACCATTGTTTATTTCGTCCGTTAATCGGCTATGCAGAGTGGCTGCCCTCTGCTCATCCATGTCTATCAGGCCTGAACCGGCAGCTATGATCCAATGTCGCTCGTCATCTATGGACTTTTCAAGAAGAATCGCAATCCCTTCAACGGAAACGATTTCAGTCAAGCTGTCACATGCCATCTGAAGAAAGTTAGAGTCAGCCTCGGTTACTTTCATATTTGTGCTAAGCCTGTGTAGCAGCACTAATTCTTCGTAGGTTTGTGCAAGCTCAGTGCCGACCTTTTCAATTTGCTCTTCGGTTTTTACCTCGGCTTGGAATTTCTCTGCTAAAAGACTAAGCATTTCTATAAAATAATCACATTCCGTCTGAACAGAATTTAAGTCATCCGGATCACATGGCCTATTAGACAAATGTGATGATTGTATATCACCCAAATCTATCAATACTGTAGCTGCCACTTCCCGGAAATTGCTACTGCTGGAGGCTGATTTCAAAACAACAGCCAGAACAATACCCCTGTCGCTAAATTTCTGAACAGGCAATCCGGTAACATTTGTGGAGTTTTCCATTCCACTTTGGTCTAAAGTGCGCTTTGTATATTCAGCTAATTGTGTCTTGCTGCTTTTGAATGTCTCGTTTTCACACAGCAAGACCACCTCCCCGCTTGTATCACAGACCGCAAAGTTGGCGCCGAATCTGTTTATCCTGTTTCCAAATGACTCCAGCTCACATAACTGTGAATTGGTTAAAGTGTTACTTCCTGTATCTAACATATTGTACAGTCAATTAATAATTCATTCCTAATTATCTATTACTATTTCTTTCTCATACAGAACGTCTTCGATGTTTCCTAATAATTCCTTCGGGCTAAATGGCTTACTCAGACATCCTGATATTCGTAAATTTTCCTGCTCCTCTTTCGAAATAGCAAAGCTTCTGGCAGTCAACATAATCACAGGTATATCTTTCGTCTCTTCATTTTGCCTAAGCTTCTCTACAAGCTGCATGCCTGTCATAACCGGCATTTGAAAATCGGTAACAATAATATTCGGTTTTTCTTTCAGAGCCAGATCAAAAGCCTCGGCGCCATTATCTGCTGAAATGACATCGTAACCATTATTACGAAGTTTAATAGCCACGACATGAACGATATGTATCTCATCATCAACAATTAAAACTTTCTTATCTGCCATTATTTTGCCTCCGCTCAAAATTGGTTTACATCGTACAGCGTTAAGTGCACGATTCTCACTTTTTCTACAGTTTCCGTACTATTTCGGCCGATTGTCCTGTTGCCAAAGGCAATTCAAAACCAAATGTGCTTCCTTCACCAACCTTGCTCTTAACAAACACTCGGCCGCCGTGAACCGTTTCTACCATTTGTTTTACAAGATTCAAACCCAGGCCAGTCCCTTTGGCCTGCTTTTTGTTGGCACCAACCCTGTAAAATTTGTCGAATACGTGTTCGATTTCTTCTTCGGGTATACCTACCCCCGTATCAGTGACAATAACTCTAGCCAAAGATGTAACTTCATCTACCTCAGTTGAAATCCTTACAATCCCTCCTGATGGCGTATATTTAACAGCATTACTTAGCAGATTAATAATTACCTGAGACATCATATCCCTGTCCACATACACCTGGTCGAAAACGATTGGTTTTTGTCCGATGATTTTGATATTCTTTTCTTCAGCACAGCCTTTTATCATTTTCAATTGACCTTCTATAAGCATCGTAAGGCTAACTGTTTCCTTATTCACTTTTATCAAGCCCGATTCGATACGAGAAGTATTCAGAATATCTTCGATCAGCCGACTCAATCGTCTGGCCTGATCCTGAATTACAGAATAAAATTCTTTCCTTGTTTTTTCATCATCAGCCTCTCCGTCAACAAGCATTTCCGAATATGCTGTTATAGAAGCAAGAGGCGTTTTCAATTCGTGAGATACGTGGCTGACAAAATCATTTTTCATCTGCTGAATTTGTTTCTCACGTGTGACATCGTGCAGAACCGCCACAATTCCGCAAACCTCCTGGTTTTGGTCATATACACATGAAACAATGCAGTCGTATGTCTTTCGATCTCCATCTTCAGGAAATTCAATCTCTCTTTTAGTAGCCAGACTTTTACTCTTCCTGCTGTGAGAAAGAAAATCCGCAAACTCTTTCTGCTCTGCACCGATTAATTCAGCGAGAGGACGATGCTGTGAGTCCTTAAAATCAAACTTAAATAATCGTCCTGCCGCTTCGTTCGCCATAAAGAGTCTGCCATATTCATCAACAACTATTACAGCATCACGAATACTGTAAATAATTGCCTCGGCGTTTTTTTCCCTTTTTTGGGAAAGCTGGACCTGAATCTGGAAATCTTTGATTTGCTTTCCATACTCGGCAGTACGAGTGGTGCTGTTGTTGATATGCTCGTTTACAGCTTTACACAATTCGTCAATTTTTGCTTTTTTAAGGTATGCAAAGAAGCCTTTGCTTTTGCTGGTAGGGTATGCTTCGCCATTTTTCATAAACATGGCTATGGACGTGATCGCCCCAGCCAGTCTTAACCACGACCAGCCAAGCAAAATCACGCCCACAGCCACAAGAGCGTAACATGCCGGCGCAACGTATGCACGCTGTATGATGCCGGCATGACGCCAATCTTCTGCCGTTCCAGAATTCAGCCCCACGGCAGGAGTTGCGATTAACATAAAACACAACACTACCAAAGAGACGATCAAATATAAGCTTCTTCCAAGTCTCAAAACAACAACTCCATGCTTTCTAAGCTTCCTACTTGGAAACCACAAATTATTTGGTTTCACTCTCTACTTTTTTAATTACAATCCTTTCCAGCATTTGTGCTTCTTGAGGATCTACCTCAGCAAGAATCTTCTCTTTAAGCCGTATAGCCTCAAGGTAGCTCGGACGAAGTGTAAGTGCATTGTTTAGCTGCTTCATTGCAGATTCGTTGTCTCCTTCAATGTAGAATCTGGCTGCTCTTGCATAAGCATCTTCTGACATTTTCCTTCGGCTTATCAGGAGTTCTTCCTCTTTCGCACCTATACCTTTACGAGCGATATCAACCTTTGCCATTGCAGCATTAGTCTCTTCCGGCTCTTCGATAATGTGTGGCGTCAGCATTACTATCACTTCTTCACGCTGGGTCAAATCGACTTGACCTCTGAATAGTAAACCTACTATAGGGATATCACCAAGCACAGGCACTTGAGCCACAGCCGTGCTTACCACATTTCTAAACAGGCCACCAATAACAATAGATTCACCATCTTTGACGAGTATATTGGCCTGTAACTCGGTTGTGGTTTCATCCGGAGCTCCTGTGGTAGGATTCAGTTCGGCCGAACTATCCTTTGGATAAATTTCCATTCGGATGTAACCATCATTGCCAATATAAGGCCTGAACACCAGCCTCGTACCACTCTCATAAAATTCTACTGACGTAGTCGTTGTTCCACCATCGGTCGTTGTGGTTTGAGAGTTGTAACCCAACTTTTTACCAATCAGAAGAGAACCTTGCTGTTTGTTTACAGTCAGGATTTTGGGAGTAGCGAGAATCGTTACATCGGTAACTCTTTCCGATGCAGTAATGAAACCGACTAAATCGCCACTTGTAAATCCCGCTTGAAGACCCATGCCAGGAATTGCAAAGCCAATAGTTTCTATAGGAGTACCTGTCGCTAAGTTAGCTATTTGTGTCAAAGAACCGGTCAATCTTTCTCCATTCATCAAGTTCCAGTCAATTCCAAGGTCCGAATCTTCATTGAGAAGCGCACTTAAGATTGTCGCCTCAATCAGAACCTGTTTCGGCTTAACGTCGAGTTCCTTTATTACTTTCTCGGCCTCTGCGATCTTCTCAGGGAAGTCATAAACAACGATGGTGTCGTTTAAAGCCATAGTGTCGCCACCACCTCCAGAACCAAGAGAGCCGCCTGACGACGAACCACCGCCACTGCCTCCACTTCCACCGGATATCCCAATTTCGGCCGGAGAGCTTTGTTGAATCACAGCATCAGGACTCAAAACAGGCACTATGAGCTTTGCGGCTTCTGCAGCATTGATGTAGTACAATGTAAAGACTTTATAAGTTTTTCTGTCCGGATTCTGCTTGAGCTGCTTGTATTCATCCTTGGTGTACACCTTGATTAGCTTACCTTCTTCCTCATACTCAAAGTTCTCGCCTAAAATCGCATCCATCGCCTCTTCGAAGGTGATATTCTTGAGGCTCCTGAATGCCAATGCACCGTTTACATTCGGTGACGGGACAATATTCTTGTCACAAAGACTGCCAAGCATTGCCAAAGCCTTACGTACGTCAAAATCCTCCTCAACATCAAACTTGTCAATGACCTGGGCCGGCTGGCCGGCGGCCGCATTCGCGCCAGCAGCTGTTGCAACTATTAAAGTTATCAACACAAAGCCCCACACAATAAAGCTATTCTTTATTGTCTTCTTGTTATTCGCAATTTTATCACAATACATAATCTTGCTCCTTTTCTCTTTCATCATACAAAAATCAATTATCAATTTGACACCTGTGTAAGTTTCAACGTTACTTCTGCTTCTCTATACTTAATCACTACAATGTTCTCTTTTTCTTTAATTTCAATCACTTCACATTCAAATGTATCAATCCCTTCGTGGATGAGCACTTTATCCCCGACCGATATTACCTTATTGTTGATAAAAGCCCGGGGTTTATTGCTCAACACTACTATCGCTTCTAGTTTCAGTTTCTTTGCAACTTTCCTGATTACTTCTTCATTACCATTTTTTGAAACTACATTTACTTCTTCAATAACAGCTAAGTTCTGCTTTTGCTTATTTTTGAAGTGCCTCCAGTTATCCGATGCAAAAAAATCCCTGGTGATAACATCATTACGTCCCGGAACCTGTGGCAGCTTTATATATGACACATTTAATTCCTGTACCGTTGTATCCCCTACATTTAATTGCTCTACAATTAACGCTGCTTCAGCCGTTTCAGGACCATTATTAGTAAGCACTCTGACCCACATAATGGTCATCACTACAATTAAACATGATGCCGCTACAGCCTTTTTCTTTTCAGCCGCCAATGGCCTTAACATACCTTTGGCGAGCTTGCGATGATTTGTCAGACTCTGTTTCATCTACACTGTTCTTTCTTCTTATTATCCTTATCCGACTTTTGCCCTGTAATAGATAAATGCCTTCGTTTCCATACTCACCTGGCCGCTGAAGTCTTTGTCATTAGATAATTTTACCTCCTCTATGCGAACAATCCGGTCTAATGTCTGCATCTGACGATAAAGCTCAAATATCTGTACCAATTTTCCCTTACAACGCATAGTAACCGGTATGCAGTTGAACTTATTAGCTCTAATTTCCTCACCGGGTGTGATCTCTTGCTCTTTTAAATTGTTTTCATTCATCAAATCGGCAATACTGCCCAAAAAATCGCCAAAAGTATTCTGCTCAGGTATGTTTGCTTCATAGTTCGCAAGCTTTTCCTGTAGTTCCTGCAATTGCTCCTTCATCAGATGTAATTGTTTGCTATGGTCGGCACCTTTAGCAATCGCAAGTGATTGTGCAGCTTTGGCCTGCCTTATAGCTTTCATTTTTTTATGCAGAGGCAGATACCAAAACAGCATAAAAACGCACACAACCGCGCCCGCTACAACACATATAGTTATTTGTTGTCGTTCCCTAAAAAACATCTTTTTTCTTGCTCATTTACAGTTCACTATAATTTGCCAAATAGCAATTTATTTCAAACTCATTCACTTTAATCTTCTCATGCTCTCCGGACCTACGAACTAAGTCTTTATTCTCTTCAACTCCTCGCACAACATTTGTGTCCCTTTTAAGTGAAGATGCATTTCTTACCCCGATTTCTTCATTTCCTCGCGAGTAAGACAAAACGACCTGGCAAAAATAGGAAGAATCTTCTAACTTGCACATCAAAGTCGCCACATCGTTAGTATCCGCCGCAAGACCGACTATCACTATTTTAAATCGCACATTACCGAGCGGCAGTTCCTTATTATTGCTCATCCTGTTTTGAACCACCCTGACGATATTGACGGTGCTTGGAGACTTTGTCGTTTCTTTATCATTAACAAATTTCTCTGCTATAAACTCCAATTTTTTAAGGACTATTCTTTCGTCGATCAAAAAACTTATTTCTCCTAAAATGCCTGCTACATCTATCTTTGAATCGATATTATCTAAAGATTTCGCATTTTTTCTTAACGTTTTTATTTTATCTCCAAGTCCGGCATATTCTGATGATACTTTTTTAGCCTCATCTTGTTTTATAGTCATCTGTGCGATCTGAGCTTTTGCATTTGAAATTGAACGTGTAGCAATAAAACTCCACACCATCATCACTATAAAAACACTACTTATTGCGAAATATTGTGTGCGATAACTAACCTGACGCCTTTTACCGCTCTTGTACCATTCTGGAAGAAAATCAATTTCTTTCATAACTTTCTCTTAATTCGTATATTGCCTGCCGTCTGCTGCCCGATATTTTATCCCATCCCTTTAGACTAAGCCCGGCCGCCACCGCCCACTCACAAAAGAGGCCTCGCTCATCACTATTAAAATTCGCATTTATTTTTCCACTTGTAAGATCGAAACCTCTTAACGGCTGGGCCAGCTCAATCTCTATTGCCAATCTACGCTTAAGGATATTGAGTAAAATATCTTCGCATGCCCCAACACCGGCAAAAACTGCCCGCTCTACACGCTTGCCCCTGAACGTAACAGTATAATATCTAAGACACAATGATATCTCTCTAACAAGATTCTCGGCAATCGTACTTACCGCATCAACCATTGCTTGCCTGGTGGACATGTCTATTTTGTGACCGTTTTCGACAGGTACCTGCTCGGAATTATCTGTCTTCAAAGAGAACATCTCCGGATCCACACGAAGAGACTCTTGTAGAAACTCAGCTTCGCTAACGTTGATACCCAGTTTTGTTGCGATCGCATGGGTAAACTTTTGTCCGCCAATCTGGATCTGTTTGATAAAACTAATTTCTCCTCCCCGGCCAAAAACAACGGTCGTAAAATAGCTCCCGACATCGACAAAAACTGCCGTCCGATCCCTATCTTCCTGGCGTCTTAATGATCTCTCGAAGCTTCTGAACAATGCACATGGAATCGTGTCTATTGCCACCGGTGTTAGACCGGATTCCTCAAGCATTGCGATATGATTTTTTATCGTTTCATTGTCCGTGGCGAATAATATCAGCTCGTTCTTAATCTCGTCACCCTGCCGAACACAACCGGCAACCATATAATCCATCGAGTCCTTATCGGGATCCAACTCGAATCGATGTGCAACTTCTTTTCTCAACGCCTGTTCGATATCATATCTTTCTGTCTCAGCCAGACGCAGGCTGGTAATTTTTAATTTGTCGCTTGGTAAACAAGACACCACATTTCTTCCCTGAAAGCCACCATTTAGGAGCATTTGTTTAATTGCCGAAACAATAAAATTTCTTCTCGATTGCTCATCACCGTTTATTTCGGCATCAATATGAGTTTCATCCGCTGCAATAACTGATATTTGCTCATCATTGATGTTCAATTGAATCATCTTGATAGAGTTATGACCGATATCCAAACCTATCGGCTGCTGAGTTCGAAATTTTAAACCCCAGGTTACCATTTACTTATTATCCTCTTGCATTTGATCTCTACTACCGTCGACTACTGCCACTCTTTATTATATTCACGATTATTGGATCGAAATAAACCCGGTGACAGGCTCTACTGTAATAGATCTGGTTGCTCCCCCTGCCTGTATAACAACGATCCCTCCGTTATCAGGGCTTCCCAGACATTCGAACTGAACAGTCGAGGTCATATTAAAATCGACTTTCGCAATATCGACTCGATTCAGTCTGCTGTCATTTTGAAAATCTATTTCGTAGTTGAATCCCTTCTTCACAGGATGTGAGATCACATTGCCGGCCTGATCTTTTATTCTATAGCGTTCTGTGCCTGTGTCGAATTCCACTGAAAAGTTCTGTCCTCTGCTGATAGCCATACTTCTGGCATATTCCAGATCTGCTGCAATCATATTTGCAGCAGAACGAATTTGCAGACTGGCCGCCGAACTCATCATTGGCACCGCTACCAGGGCCGCTATTGCAATTATTACAACCACAATCATAACCTCTACGATGGTAAAACCATTGTTCATCCCTTTTGAACTATATCTGGCATCCCTTTCAGTATCGATATGATACAGTCTCGCTATCTGATATGCTAAATCCGGCATTTTACCAACCTCCGCATTTTGTGCCGATACATTATCACCCTCCTCCACTCTCTTTTCGTCCTGATTAAGACGTATCTTTACCCTACAAAATCAACTTCAAATCTCAGTACATCTTTAGAATCATCTAAATCTATTAAAACTTATATAACAGATAAGATATTTCCTCATGAATTCTGGTTTTTTGGCTACAGGAAATCGATATAAATGTCATTTCCGATACTTTCTACAGTCAAGACCAACAAAATTGGTACAATCGTCAAAATAGTAGGATAGTAACCACCCTATATTTCAAAGTCTTAGAGCCTTTCTAAAGGTCACTGGTATTCTTAATATATTCTGTTTTTTTTATTTTTATTGCACTAAAAGGCCGATAAGAAATATATCTTTTTGGCTCATTATAAGACCATACAAACTGGAATTACTTCCTTTCTATACTTCGAAAAAATGCACCGGCCATCGGCCTCCATCTACTCGGGTTACCTATATCAGGCCAGGTTTCAATTGACGTTATCGCGGGAGCTGCAGTCGTGTTTACAATCAGATTTGAAGTTATGCCGTTCAGTGCAATAAACAAACCCCCCGTAACGTTAATGTCTGCACTTGATGCCCCTGCATCGATTGATATTCCCTGTCCTATTTGGGCAAGCCCCTGTATTACTAAAGAAGCACTGTCTTCCATTATAACTTCACCGGTTACCACAAGGGCCGGAAAGTTCTTCTCGGCGGTTATTACTACATTGATCAGTTCACTTATTCTCAGCGTGCCGTTGACAACGAACGTGCCGTTAATATTCACATCGCCCGGCATGTTAACATCACTGTTGCTATATCGAACTCCAGCAGGATTTACCCCGGTAGGATTGAATGAACCGGCTGGATGATTAGCATCAACAATTTCTGCTGTATATGATGTTGAGCCGATATAATATGTAGGGCCGAAGGTGGTGCTTATTAGATTTGGCCAGGCCACAGGTGCCTCAGCAACTGTATTCTTCCGCCCTTCAATATTTGTTCCCGATATCGTACCTGTTGCAAAAACATCACCGTTGATGTCGCCATTGTTTGTCAAATCACCTGTACAATAGACGTCGCCATTTATTGTAACTTGTGGCCCAATCGTCGCGCTTGAACCAATCCATAATGCTATACAAGGATCAATTCTTAATGTTGCACTTAAATTGCTACGGCTTATACTTCCCGGGCCTTGAATCCAATAAGAATTACAGTCTATGATATAATTGCAGCGGTCCGTCGGATCTGCGTCGTCACGAACAACTACAAGATCATAATATTTACTACTACCAGCAACCAATTGCTGAGAAATTGCTCCCGTCCAATATTCAGCGCCAACATCCTGTGGATTAAGAATAAGTCCCCTGGCATGCTCTAAGCCGGATTCGGCCAAATAATCCAATTCCGTTCGAAGGATCATATTCTGACCGCATGCCAATTCAACATCGCTCCTCGAAACAAAACCCAATGACAAAATCGTTATTGCCATAACGATGAACAGCACAACGAGCAGAGCGACTCCAGGCCTTGTTTTACTGTTATTCTTTGAGTTCATGCTAATCGTCATCACTTACTATATTGCCGCCTTCGTCAAGCAGGTTTTCTGCCCAACCAAGCAGCGTTGCATTTATCTGACATTGGCGAGCAATGCTGTTCTCAACAACATCAAATGAAATAGTTACAAATTCGCTTTGTGGCGGCAGCGCGGGCATAAATCCAAATTCCACATTACTGCATTGTGGAATCAAACTCGTATAATTGACTTCAGCACTATAAGCCGACCACCAATTTGATGCAAATGCACCGATTGAACTTATATTTATCTCCGTATTATCCGAAGATGGAAACTCACAAAGCTGCAAATGATCTTGAGCGGAACCACATTCTACATAAACCAGTTCACTGATACTGATTTGTCCATTGTTATCATCATCAGCTCGCCAGACAGCCAAATCATCACTGCCCGCATAACATATGAGCCTGGAATGCCGAATTAATTCTGAAATCCTAATGGCTGCAAAACGTATCTGGGCCTGCTTCCTGCTCGTATCGTCTGTAATATCATTTGCCGTGTCCAGAGCGTAAGCCAATGTCACTACCGCTGTCGCAACGATGCTTGTAACAATCATAGCGATTATTAACTCGATCAGTGCAAGGCCATTTCTTTTTCTCTCGTTTTTCATTTGCTTACAAGCCGATATATAGTCGCTAATTGCCTGTCATTATATTTCACCTGTACCGTAACGCGGATATATTCAGGACTCTCCGTCCCACTCGCCTGTGGTACGTATACATACTGACAGATTACTTCTCTGCTGAACCTTGCGTAATTTGGATCGGTAAATACAACTCCCGCTGCATCTTTAACCTGGCCCTGAGGCTCAGAATAACCATTATAACTGTCTACAATCTGATCGAACGGGGTATTGACAATTTGCTCCATCAGGTCGCTTGCCAACCGTGCCGCCAAAGTCCTGTTGACACCCTCAGCGCGCACAGTCGCTCCGCTTATAAAAGGAATCAGCAAGCTCGCTGCCGCTATTCCCAGCACCACGACGGCCATCATTGCTTCAGTGAGGGTAAAGCCTTGTTTATTGATGTGGCAATGAGTGCGGCTGTTAGTAGTCATAGTATGATTTTCCGCTGTTATCAGTTCCTCCGCAATCAGTTCTTACCTCCGACGTTTCAGGCTTATATATCCAGCCGTGGGTGCCATCAGGATTTGCCGGGAAAACATCCCCATCACTGAGCACCTGTACAGTGCTTTTGTGATTCAACGGATTAGCCGGTACCTTCATTAGATAAGGTCCGCGAGGAAAACCAGGAGTACCAATAGCGGCTGTTTGACCACTTGCGTTACTTGATAACGTAATCTGGTCAATAAAAGCCTGCTCCGTGGGTGTCTGAGTAATATCACCATCCGGGTAGCCTGGTGAAACTTCCAAATGCTGGTTTTTATAAACCAGAACATACCTTCGCAACATTTGCAGATCATGGGCGAGGGCGCTTTCTCTGGCGGATATAACGCTGCCCGAGACCATTGGAATGATAACCAATGCAAGAATGGCAAGCAGCACAACCACGACCAGAATTTCAACAAGTGTGAAGGCTCTTTCTCTTCTCATCACATTAACTATCCTTTCTCGTTCTCATGTGTTTTCGCCCATTAAAAAGGCTGACCCGCCGTCGGTAATTACCTTAGCAAGGCCAGCCTAATTGTCTGTTATTTGGTTTTACTGGATACAGTCAGCCAGCTTGGAATATAAGCATCTACTGCTAAACCAGTGACCCAAATCTTACAAATCTTAGAGATTGACATGAAGATCAGTGTCAGCATGGAAAGAGCCGGTGGATGTATTGTGGTACCAGCCATTGTCGTTTCCACCAGGTGCCCCAACTCCTTGTTCAATCGTATCCAGATTGTTGAACTGATTCACTGGGATTTTCTGCAGGTACGGACCATAGACATTTACACCTGGCCCCGGCTGAGTGACACCGTTTATGTCTGTGTAGCCGATCAAACCATTAAGAAAACCAGACGTACCGGTGTGAGTGCCGCCGGCTGCGGTGTTGTCCTCGCCAGGCAGAGCATCATTATGCTGAATCTTGTACAGTTCGATCTGCGAACGAACCGATTGAAGGTCCGTGCACAGACTTGACATCTTGGCTTCGCCGCTTGCCTCTGTGAACTGAGGTATAACTATGGCAGCAAGAATACCAAGAATGACCACGACAATAAGAATTTCTACCAATGTGAATCCTCTTTTAGCTCTCATTTTTTGCCCCTTTGTAAAAAAATTGTTAACAGACTTATTTGATTAAACCCTAACATCCAGTGTACTCGCTCCTTCCACGACTCATGGTATCGACCTAATCGATACACAACTTTACTACGTCTAAAATTTTATTTGCCGTAAATCCTCCCGAAAATAATGAAATTTGAACCATTAGCTGCATCAATTACTTCAACAACTCGCTCCATCTTTATAATTAATCAGAACTATAACGTTCTACGTCCGAAAAATACTTCGTGTTTCTAAATCAATAAAACTGTATAAATGTCCTAAGGAAAATATAACTAATAAATGTCTATGTGCCAAACTAAGGGACAGAAATTCAGATAAATCTGCAGTAATAAGTAATAGCAGAACAATCAATAATTAATATATTGAGGTGTATTTTTGACGTGTATTGTTCTTTTGGATTCGTCAGCGTGCTCAAGCTCTATCCTGATGTAATCCAAATTTCGTAGAGCCGATTCAACTTTATCGGCCCACTCAATCAAAACAACCGATTGTGGATAACAAAAATCATCGAAGCCCAACATCTCAAACTCTGACACCGAATCAAGCCGGTAGGCATCGATATGATAGATATCCAGCTTTCCGGAGTACTCATTGACTATAACAAATGTGGGGCTATTGACGATTTTATGGTCTGTAGCACCTGCTCCGGCGGCTATCCCTTTGATCAAGTGCGTTTTGCCGCTGCCCAAAGGCCCACAAATTGCTACGACTTCACCACCCTTGAGTTGTGAGCCAAGACTTATCCCGAACTCAATAGTCTCTTGAGGTGAATTTGAGGTGATATCAAAATCCAAACTCACTAATCATTTCCCCAATTGTGCCGGATAGTAATATCCCATCGTCTGAGCAACCACTCCCAGTCGATATTGATGGTCTTGCATAAGACAAACACGCCTGTCGGTTGATGGTATGGTCGTGCTGTAAATGCGAAGCTCTCCTTTAAGGCTCGTGATCACTTCTTCACGATAGTCACCGAGACAATCAACTACGGCAATAACTCGACCTTCAAGACGTTGAATTGGCTCGCTGCCCCAATCACTGACAGCGTTTGATATGACAACTTCTTTCTGCGGATCGGAATCCCACCAGAGAGCACGCGGGCTAAGCGTTCCGGTTTCCTTGAATTCAATCAGCTTGCCCTTAGCACTATAGAGCCAGCGCTGTTTCAAATCTCTCTCACCGGCATAAACTTCCATACCGGGCGAATCGGCCAAAACATCAGCTGCCATCCCCTGAGCGTGAATATGGCGCGTTGGCTTCTTGTGTGCCCAGAGTTTACGGCCGGTCTTGGCATCCACTACACAGATCCCATCGGTTTTCTGACGCGGTTCAATTCCGTAAAATATCTCTAATCCCGGATTGTCCGGATCAATATCAGCTACATAAAAAGCATCGGGATGTCCCATTTCCGTCGTCCAAAGACCTTTGCCATATTCGTCCAGCACCGCAGAACCGATCACCAGCTCATCCCTGCCGTCGGCGTCAATATCGGCGGTAATCAATCCGTGACCGCTCTGTCCACCATACTTTTTCTTTTCTTGTGTCGATTCCCAATACCATATCTGGTTGAAGTCTTTATCCAGCGCCTGCATCTTGATAAGTCTGTAGGTGCCCCTCTGCATTATCAGCGATGGCGTTTTGCCGTCAAGGTATGCTACCGTTAGAAAGTTCCGGCAGTAATAATTATACTGTGAGAACCCATCTCTGCTCAACCATGGCATTTTAGCTACAACTTTGCCGGTTTGTCCGTCGATCTTGATCATGTATTCCGGGCCGGTTTGGACAAGCCCCTTTTCATCGCGCGGATCGCCCTCGCCGGCCTTGCAGTAAACTTCGGCCTTACCGTCGCCATCGACATCATAAACCACCCAAGGTGAATACCAGATTCCTGCCTCGATGGACCAGCCCATATCGTGGCGCCACATCATAGTCCCGTCTATACGATATGCTTCGATTTTGTATGTGGTTGTGCTGCGCTTCCAGTAGCCCGGACGCTGATACGGATCGGTGTTGAAATTTGGCTGCTTGATAAGATATTCATAAGTCCCGTCACCATCCAGATCAGCAATTCCCACTTTCTGGAAATCATAATCACCATTGAGAGGGATACTGAGATAAGACTTAGATTGGTCGGTCAATTTAATCTCGATCACGCCCAATTTTTTGATTTCGTCAGGCCATTTCTTTGTGCTGGATTCATACAATTCGTAAATATAGGTTTTCCCCTTACCAGCAGTCTTATCTGTAAAATTCGTCGCCCTATACGGCACGCCTTTCGTCAAAATTGAAGACTCTGCACTTGATTTGGGATTGCACCGTTTAATTTGAAACGCAATATCGTCAGAATCGTTATTGAGTAACCGCCAGCTTAAGAATACCGAGCCGTCTTCACACTCAAGAGCAATCAAGCCTCTGTCCAGCTTCTCGATGCCAGATACACAGGCAGAAAAACCTAAAATCACAAACAATCCAATTATCCAGTTAAGTAATGACAGACATTTCATAATTCATACTTCCTTTTCAGAACTTGTTATTTCTTCAAATGGTCATACCCTTTGATTGGCAAATCCATAATATTACCATCGAGCATTTTAATCTGCATTTTTTGGGTATCTGTTATTTCTCCGATTTGAGTAACCGGTACCGGCCCATTCCATTTATTTAACATATCCTGACAATCGTTTTTCGAAAGAGTGAACAGCAACTCAAAATCTTCGCCGTCATTTATTGCCGAACCCAATGAATCATTCGCCATTTGAGCCTCATCCGATACCGGAATCAACTCAGCATATATGATTGCCCCTACCTGGCTCTGCCTGCAGATACGATTTAGATCACTGCTAAGCCCATCACTTATATCAATCATCGCATTAAGCCTGACCATCCCCGCGATTTTTATCGCCTCGTTGACTCTCGGCTCGAATTCCAGGTGTTTGCCAAAGCCTGACCCGCCCAAAGAACCTGTCACGCAAATGCTATCACCAATCTTCGCCCCTGACCTCTTTACGGGCTCGTTTCCAGCCGGTCTGCTGAGCATTGCTACACTTATTGCAAACGGATTCTCTTTTTCCCAGCTTGTTATATCACCGCCCACCAGAGCACAATTATATTTTTCGCCCGCACGGTTGATACCGGCATGAAGCTTTTTTAACTCTCCTTCGCCAAATCCCTTCGGCAGAGCAACGGAAACTACTGCAGCGACAGGAATTGTTGCCATCGCAGCACAATCGCTGAGACTAACCGCCATTGCTTTATACCCGGCCTGCTCGATAGTCGCCTGCCGCAGGTCGAAATGGACGCCATCCAGCAGCATATCAGTAGTTATGAGAACTGAATCGTCGCCCAGCCTTATCTGGGCCATGTCGTCGCCGATGCCAATAGGAAAATCTTTCGCAGATAAACGACTCTGGCTTGCAAACCAAGCAGTAATTTCATCTTCACCGATACTCATCGCTGCCCCAACTGCCTGTTCCAGTATTCAATCTGTTCTTTAGCCCGCTTAGGCCCAGCAGAACCCTCCGTGACGTATTTAGCTGCAACATTCAAAACACCAAGATATTCATAAACGTCAGGCTCTATTATACTCGAACACTTTTGGAACTCATCCAGTGTAAGCTCAGCCAGCCTCTTCTGCTGCTTCTCACAGTCAGCAACCAAAGCACCGACAATTCCGTGCGCCTCACGAAAAGCGACGCCCTTTCCTACCAAATATTCCGCCAAGGCAGTCGCATCCAAAAAACCTTCATTCAGGCCGGCCGAAATTTTCTTCGTATCAAATTTCGTATGTGCATCAATCGCACAAGCTACATCAAGGCAAGCTTCCACCGTATCAGCAGCGGAAAAAACATGAGCTTTGTCCTCCTGCATGTCGCGATTGTAGCCCGACGGCTGAGCTTTCAAAATTGTCAGCATCGCCATCAGCGAACCATAAACGGAACCGGTCTTCCCGCGTATCAGTTCAAGTAGATCGGGATTACGCTTCTGGGGCATCATACTCGATGATGTGCAGTAGGCATCATCAATCTTGACAAATCCGAATTCATTTGACGAAAATATTATCCAATCCTCCGCCAAACGTGACAGGTGCGTGGCAATCAGCGCACAATCGAAAATAAATTCTGCGCAAAAGTCCCTGTCGCTGACAGCATCGATACTGTTGTAGCTGATATCAGTGAAACCAAGCTGTTTGGCCGTACTTTTTCTGTCCAGTTCCAGAGTTGAACCGGCTATCGCCCCACTACCCAAAGGTGACATATTCAGCAGGCTGCTGCAGTTCTTTAATCGGATATAATCACGCTCGAACTGCTCGGCGAAGCTTAACAGATAAGAAGCAATCACAATCGGCTGGGCACGCTGGAGATGCGTGTAACTCGGCATAACATCTTCCGTATATCTGCCGGCTGATTTGACGAGGGCTTTCTGAAGCAGCGTAATCTTGGCCTGTAGAATCTCTATCCTGTCTCGCATCCAGAGTCGCATATCGGTAGCCACCTGGTCGTTACGACTTCTGCCGGTATGGAGTTTCCTGCCGGCCTGCCCTGTTTTCGCGACCAGAGCCGCCTCGATTGCCATGTGGATATCTTCATATTCCTTTTCGAAGCTGAAACGCCCTTCCGATATTTCCTCACTTATTTCAATCAGCCCATCCTTAATTTGCTTAAACTCATCCTTGGTGATCAGTTTCTGCTCCGCCAGCATCTGCGCATGAGCTATCGAGCCGACTATGTCATATTTGTAAAGACGCTTATCTATAGACAGCGATTCGACAAAGTTAACGGTTAACTCATCAGGCTTACCGGCTAATCTCTTTTCCCAGCTTTTTTCTGCCTCGGCCATTTTATATGCTCCAAAAATAAAATCCCATAAGCTCAAATAATACGTCCCGACACTTTCTATGTCAACCCTCGGTGCGGACTTATTACCAAATCATCTGCAATTTGATTGCAAATATATCCTTAGCGGATTATACTGCTACAATATTATGTCACAACGACTTCTTATAACTAACTGTAGATTGCTCGATGTTCCGGTGAATGAACATACTACCTCTGTCCTTATAGAAAACGGAGTCATTGCTCAAATCGGCCAAATCGAATCCGGCACCAACTGCGACGATACGCTCAATGCGCAGGGCCGGATTATCGCTCCCGGCTTTATCGATGTCCATATTCAGGGAGCCGGCGGGGCTGATGTACTTGACGCAACGCCGGAAGCATTGGAGGCCATCTCACGAACATGCGCTCGTTTTGGAACCACTGGCTTTCTTGCCACAACAGTCTTTAAGCCGGACCAAAACAATCGGCACCTTGCCCTTGCTGCCGAATATGTTAATAAAGACCTCAGCGGAGCAAATTTGCTCGGTATCCATCTCGAAGGTCCATTTATATCTCTTGAAAAGAAAGGGATGATCCTGCCGGAATGTATTTGCCCGCCGTCCGGGCAAATTCTCGATGAAATTCAGGACATTACGAAAGGTCATCTCAGCATGATGACGATTGCTCCTGAACTGCCCGGTAGCCCTGGAATAATCCAATCGCTCGTTGATTCGGACGTCATTGCTTCTTTTGGCCATTCCAATGCTACATACGAGCAAACCCTTGATGGATTCGACGCCGGAATCTCACACGTAACGCACCTGTTCAACGTGATGCCCCCAATCCACCATCGCAATCCGGGGCCGCTGGTAGCGATCTTACAGGCAGAAAATGTAACCGCCCAGGTTATTACTGACGGGATCCATATTCATCCAGCAGTCCTAAAGTTAGCTTATAAAAATCTCGGATTGAATCGTACTATACCAATAACCGACGGCATGCAGGCTATTGGTCTTGGCGACGGCATGTTTATCTACAACGGAGTGGAATACGAATCTAAAGCAGGAGCAGCAAGATATAAAGACGGCACACTTATCGGTACCGCTCTCGGACTCAGCCAAATGCTTGAAAAGTTCATAACTTTTACAAACTGCTCTCTTGAAACAGCGATTCGAATGGCTACGCAAAATCCTGCCCGACTATTGGGGCTCGAAAATAAGAAAGGCTCAATTGCCGTTGGAAAGGACGCTGATCTAATCCTGCTCGACGACAACCTTACCGTTCACACAACCATTGTAGCAGGAAAAATTGTATTCCGAAAATAGGGGTATTCAGAATTTTCTTCTGAGTAAAGTCAGGGAATGTATAAAAAATGGGAGAACTCTGAGAGTTCTCCCTTATCTTATGTGGCTCTTTCCTTTTTATACATCAGCCCTATCCCTACCATGCCCGGATTACGATCTGACTTGTGTGCGGCAGCGAAGATAGACAAAGTAAGTTCAGACTAACATGGCCGGATTGGTCATTCGTCAGAGCCACCCATTTCTTAATCCATTATATCAATCGGCACACTTAATTCCAAATCTTGAATTTTTTTGAAGATTCCATTTGTGATATTTTATATTCTGATTGTCTGCCTAAAAACAGCTTGAACATAGCCTGCATATAATATAAGATTTTACTGTAATCTTGCAAATAAACCTATTGTTCATATTTGGTCTGATATTATTTATGAATATAAAAGTTCTTGGAATATCTACAAGCCCAAGGATTAAGGGTAATAGCGATTTGCTCTTACGTCAGGCTTTAGCCGGTGCCGAATCCACAGGAGCAAGCACTGAATATATGCATTTAAACGATTATAAAATCAGCCCCTGCATAGAGTGTAATGCCTGTTACGTTACAGGTACATGCTCAGTACAGGACGATTATCAACAGCTTTTGAAAAAGATACTTGACTCGGATCGTCTTATTTTTGCCACGCCCATATTCTTTATGTCCGTTTGTGCCCAGGCGAAAATGCTTATTGACCGTTGTCAGTGTCTTTGGGCACATAAATATGTGCTTAAAAAGGAGCTAAATACTAAAGGGCATGACCGCCGGGCAATGGTCATTGCAGTTGGCGGCTCAAAAAGCAAAAAACAATTCGATTGTATTCGATTGACGATGAAAACTTATTTCGATTCGCTGCAGATGCATCATACTGCCAATTTATTCGTAAACCAAATTGATGCTCTCGGAGAAATCGAAAAACATCCTACAGCGATGAAAGAAGCCTACCGGCTCGGCAGTCAGTTGGCCGCCTCCGACACGAAGCCGCCAGAAAAACCAATCGATATTGAACTTACCTGATTATTATACGACTGAGAGTTTTATTACAGATTGTTCATTAAGTATTATGGCACTCTTGTATGCGCTGGCTGCCTGTGAAGATTATCACGTATTTTTTGATAAATCAGTCTTGACTTCGTTTCACTGCCGAACACGCCTATCCGTATGGACAGCTTTGTAGTTCCTTCTGCCGCCGACTTGAGCCTTATCGTGATCTTTTTATCCTGTGCATCATACGTAATAATCTCTGCTCCTAATGCATCCTTTGTTTTTCTGGTCGGAATCAGCTCAAGTTCTTTCAGCGCTTTTAAGGTCGCCTCATATACATCATCGATGCTCTCGGACTCCACCGCTTGCAAATCTCCACGGACATAAGCTATTGTGCCGGCAGCACCGATTCCAACAGCAGCTACCACACAACCCTGGAGCAGCAGCATCGAACCAAGGAGTAAAGATATTAAAAGGACTTGTTTTTTTAGCATTTTAATTCTCCTTTTTTAAGCTAATATGATATAAACATAAAAAATTTGAGAAAATCAAATTACTAAATTATATTTTCGACTCTTTTCGGTCTACCAGATAAGAAAAACAATATTAATGTCGAAAGTATTTTTAATCAATAAGATATATTATCGTTGTGACTTGTAATATACCTCAAGTATGTCAGAAATCATTTTGCTAACTGAGTGGTTCTCTCTCAAATATTGTTGAGCATTTTCTGCTATCTGACGTGCTAATTCTCGCCTGTCCAACAGCCGCTGTAGAGTGCGCATAATACTCATTTCGTCTTTTGGATCAAATATAACAGCGGTGCGATCTTCAATTAGAAGTTCATCGACACCACCTCTACAACCGGCAACTGCGGTACCGATGCTCATCGCCTGTAATAACACAGGGTCAAAAGCATAATTCGGCTGAGTCTGAATGAATATGTCGCCCGCTGCAAGAATCGAGCACCAGGGCAATCGCCTCGGCAGAATACTAACCGTCTTAAGAAGATCCAATGCATCCAGTAATTTCCACAACTGTCTATCTGTTCTGCCCCCCTCAGCTACCACTGTCATAAACTCATAACCATCAATTAATAAATGCTTAAGTACATTGAATAAATTTTCAAAGTTACCGGCTTTTGTGAAGGGATCGGTTATGACTATGGTCGCAAGAAGGGATGGATCAGAAAAACACTCACGGTTTTCTGCCACGAACGTCCCAATATTAATCTGTTTAATTCGGTCGGCGAAGCGGGGATGAATGTTCGACATATTTTCAACTATGCTTTTTGCCGGGACAATGATTCTTTGGCAATAGTCTGGTGAAATGGAAAGATGGCTCCATCGCTTTTGCAGCGAATTGACCATCAATACATACGGCAGGTTCAATCGTTGGGCTAATTGCTCTGTAAGCGAAGCCCTGCTTTCGCATAGACAATGTAAAATCGTAGGTTCGAACTTGGAAAGCCGTTCAGTAAGCAGTCTGATGTTCAAACGCTCCATCAATGGCAAATCAAAGACCGGATAATTGATAACTTCTGTAATGCCAGTAAAAACGGTTCCCGGATCGAAGCTCGGCGGACAAATTAAAACTACCGGAATCGACTCATCTGCCAAACCAATAAGCAAACGTTCCAGAAATATCGAATATTCACAAACAGTATGCTCCGACGCAATCAGAGCTACGCGAAACGTTTTCTTTTTGCCATTATCCAATGTCAATTTCATTAACCCTTAGTACAGGTCACGATACGAACAATATATTATCGTAGAAACACCATTTTAGCCATCGCAAAATCTGTTAAAGCCTCATATATCTGTTCCAACGACTTTGGTCGATTAGACGTTGCCGTCGAATTTCTTAGAAAGCTTTTTATATTGAAAAGATGGGCAAGAAAGCATATATATTATCAGAGTAAACTCTTAAATCATGCAACCATACTTATAATCTACCTATACATGTTGAATTCTATATTGAAATAATTGGTGAATTTACTTTATTGATCCTAATGTAGCAGGAGATTTCGAAGTGGTTAAGTTTTCCTGTTTTGCGTGATTTGCTTTGTCAACTCGTTCAGCAGAGTGTTAATTTTAGGATCGTTATCCTTGGCCTGATTTATTTTGCTGCAGGCGTGCATAACTGTCGTATGGTCGCGCCCCCCTAAGTGGCCTCCGATTTCTTCGAGACTGTGCCTGGTTAGATTCCTCGCTAAATACATACAAATCTGACGTGGCTCAGTAATACTCTGACTGCGTTTCCTACTCTGCAAATCGGTAATGCGTACATCAAAATGTCTCGTTACTACCTCGGCAATATCAGATATACTTATGTGTTTTGACGCCGCCTCAATCTGGCCCTCCAATGCTGTCTGGGCCAGTTCCATGTCAATTTTCTGGCTGGTTGTTGTCGCTACGGCATAAATCGTAGTCAGGGCCCCTTCCAACTCCCTGATATTTGCATCTACTTTGCGGGCAATGTAACCCGCTATTTCATCGGAAATATTAAGTCCCCGAACGTGGGCCTTCTTCTGTACTATAGCTACACGTGTCTCAAAGCTCGGCGGATCGATTCTGGTCACCAGTCCCCAATTGAATCTGCTGATTAAACGCTCCTCAAGCGAAGGAATTTTGCCCGGCGGGCTGTCGGCGCTCAGAATAATCTGCTTGCCGTTGTTATAAAGGGCGTTAAATGTATGGAAGAATTCTTCCTGACTGTGTTCACGTTCCCGCAGAAACTGAACATCATCGATTACCAGCGCATCTACGGTGCGAAACTGACTTTGGAAACCGGCAAGATTTCCCTCCTCTATCGCTCTTATAAATCTGTTTACAAAATCCTCACAACTTAAAAACTGGATAACAGCTTTATCAAACCTTCGTTGAGCTTCGAAACAGACGGCATGTAAAAGATGTGTCTTTCCCAGTCCCGAGCTTCCGTATATAAAAAGTGGATTATAAGTATTTCCTGGTGATTGGCTTACAGCAACACAACTGGCGTGAGCAAGTCGATTGCTCGGCCCTACTACGAAATTTTCAAAAGAATAATCAGGATGTAGTCTTAGAGATGGTTGGTAGCGACGATTGTCACTTTCGGTTCTTTCACTCACATCAATAGTGAAATCTAATGTGACAAGATGTCCGGTTATTTGCTGGGCCGCACGGGTAAAATTGTTCTTACAATTGTCCTGTAAAAACTGGACGGTTGCCTCGTTAGGACAACCTATTCGGAGCAAGCCGCCATCGAAATGTAGAACTACCAAATTATCGAACCACTTACGTGTGTTGGCAGGATCAAGTGCTTTTGCACGCTCTAGTATCTCAGCGAATATTTCTTCAACTTCCTGAGTTGCCACACCGCCATCCTTTGTAAATCGATGTTCTATGCGAAAAGCAACTGCCTACCAGAACATCCATGTTAGATGATTTCCATTTTACCCTGTACTAATCACACATGAGTTTACACTCAAAAAGTACAGAACGGTGGTGAGAATTTAACCTGAACAGGAATGCTTGTCAAAGTATTTTTACGATGAATACAAAGGATAATTCTTCTATTCTCTGGAAATACAATTTGGATTTATTGTTGCCTATAACCTAATATATGCCTTTATTATGTAGAAAGATGCTATTCCGAAACACCTTGATTTAAGGAGACTGACAAATGAAACAACTTTGGCTTGTTGTTCTAATAATCACGGTATTCTCATGCTTTTTTGGTACTGCATGGGCAATACGAAATAACTATTCGAACAAAATCGTCGATCTATCCGAAGAGATTCACTTTGCGGCCGAGGAACTGGCACATACGACCAACGCTCCTGATTTTGATTCGCTAAGAGCCGAGGAGATTCTCACTGACCTGAAAGGCTTAATCAAAGAGTATGAAGTGATGATGATTTTTGCCGAGAGCCCCTACCCGGGAGAGCTTTTACTCGGAACAACTCCCCCCGGCGACGATACCTGGCTCGAAACCCTGTGCAGCAGACGCTACGAAGGGCCTTTGAAAGAGATTCGCATCCGTAGGACGGGACATCGTGCCAGATACCTTAGAATAAACGATATTGAAATTACCAGCATCAGCCCGAACGGCGTGAAAAAAGAGACTTTTAATAAAAGCGCCAGAGTCAGGCTCTATCCCGACGGAGTTTTCAAGCTGGCCCTGCCCAGACCGATGAAAATCGAAAGGATAAGAATCCTTACCGGCCACGAATCAACCGGGCTGCAAGTTTACGGCATCCCCTATCAGTTCCCCACAAACACTCGCAGAATACACTCAAACATCCCCCCTGACCGACATCAGTCTGAAGTACTGCTGGGCACGACACCCGCCGGAGAAGATACTTGGCTCGAAACCCTCTGCAGCAATCCCTACCACAAACCCATAAGAGAGATACGGATTAAAAGAACCGGCGGCAAAGCATCGTACCTGAGAATCAACGATATAGAGATTACCTACATGACTCCAGCAGGAACAAAGAAAGAAGTATTAAACAAAAATGGAAGAGCAAAACTCTACTCCGACAGCGTTTACAAACTCGCCCTGCCAATGCCCATGATGATTTATCGGATTCGTATTCTAACAAGTCACGAATCAACCGGACTTCAGGTATATGGCGTGTATTAAATCGCCGGCAAGCTACTTATAATTGATGAATGTGAATTTGTAGGGTAGGGCTGTGCCCCACAATGATCAGTTTCTGGGCAAATAACGCCATTCTCTAAAAGACACCTATAAAAAATGTCATTAGCAAGCACAACTATTCGAAGAATGTACCCTCTAAGGACAGACGTGCATCTTTAATCCCGTCTAAATGGAATGCTATTTGAAAAAACAAAGCCAATTTCAGAATCCCGCCCAATACCAAAGTAGCAGGAAAAATAAAGGAGACTTGAAATTATCTCAAATCCCGATACTATCAACACTAAGTTATAACCATTTGGAACATGAAAGCAGCTATTTATATAGATTAGAATAAATCTTTACAAAAGGCAAACAACCATGGGAATTTTTACTAAAACAGCAGGATATTTCAAAGACAGGTTAGGAAAGACACGAGCCAAAATCAGTTCCTCGCTCTCTTCGGTATTGAGCCTGGGCAGAAAAATTGACGAACAACTGCTCGATGAGCTTGAAGAAACGCTGATAAGCGACGATATCGGCGTCGAGACAACGGACAAACTCGTCTCAGAGCTGCGGGAGGCTTATCGCAACAAACAAATCGTCACCACCGACGATATTATACCGTTCCTTAAGGAGCACCTCAGAAGCTACTGGCCGGACCGAGACAGACAGTTACACCTTGCCCAGACCGGCCCTACTGTTATCCTCGTTGCCGGCGTAAACGGCACCGGCAAGACCACGAGCATCGCCAAACTCGCTTATATATTCAATAAAAATAACAAAAGAGTGATTGTTGCCGCCTGTGACACATTCCGTGCCGCTGCCGTGGAACAATTGACCATCTGGGCCGAGCGAATCGGGGTTCAAATCGTCAAGCATCAAAGCGGCAGCGACCCGGCGGCTGTTGCCTTCGACGCCTGCGAAGCCGCCCTCGCTAGAGATACAGACATCCTGATTCTCGACACAGCCGGCAGATTACACACAAAAAAGGACCTGATGCAGCAACTGACAAAAATCCGCGATGTCGTCGCCCGTAAAATCCCGGATGCTCCGAATGAAGTCCTGCTCGTTCTGGACGCCACAACCGGCCAAAATGCAATTTCTCAGGCTAAATTATTCACCGAAGCGATTAACGTCACCGGCATATTCCTCGCCAAACTCGACGGCACAGCACGCGGCGGTATCGTCATCGCCATTAAAGACCAGCTCGATATCCCGGTTAAATTCGTCGGCTTAGGCGAAAAACCGGAAGATATTGCAGAATTCGACCCAGCCACATTCGTCGAAGCATTGTTTTCCTAAAAAACATTCCGGAGGAACGAAAAATGAAAACCTCGTCCACCAAAGCAATTAACAAAGGTTTCATTCTGTTTGCCTGCTTACTCACTATAGTTTTACCCAGCAATATTTCTGCCGAAGAAAGAGTCGTACAGTACAAGCCAAAGTCCCGTCCGCTGCTCTGGCCCTCGGAGCCTCCAAAGGATATTCCCTTCGAGCAATCCAAAGAGCTCGTCGGGATACTATTTACCGGCGTGCACAGCGACTATCGCCTCGCCGATACGTGGTATCCTTCATGGGCGTCCGACGACAATTTATATTCTCCATGGACAGATGGGCAAACCGACGGCATGAGATCCAGCTCCGGCGGCGTTAATGCAACTACCGGACAGGCTGTAATGATAGGCAACGACCCGCTTAATCTAAAAATCAAAGCTCTCGGCTTAACCAAAGGCAATCCTCGCCCCTATGAAGGCCGCTATCCCTGCGGCAGTCTCGTCTATAACGGCGTCTGGTATTACGGCACATATTGCCTGGGCCCTGCCGGAAGCGTCGAGCACGAGGGTATGAGATGGAATTGGCCGGTATTAGGCCCCATTCCCGGATTCCGAATCTCCACCGACTACGGCAAAACATGGACCGACAGCCCGCACACGCCGTCCAGGCCCCTTTTCCCCGAACCGGCAAAATTCATGGGCCCGCTAAAAATCGGCTCTCCCAAATTCATCGACTTCGGCAAAAACATGGAACACTCCCCCGACGGCAAAGCCTATCTCGTTGGTTACGGTGCCGAAGAAAACGATCCCAAACCTCGATATGCCAACCTGAGCTGGATATCAGGCGACCAGATTTATCTCACAAGGGTCAAACCCAGCATCGAAAACATCAACGACGAATCAAAATATGAATACTTCGCCGGACATGATAATGACGGAAAGCCCATCTGGTCTTACGATTTCGAATACATCAAGCCTTTGCTGGAATGGAACAACAATATGGGCTGCGTAACAATTACATATAACGCCCCACTCAAAAAATACCTGATGTGCATAACCGATGGCTGGCCGACTGTTGCCAAGATGAATTCCTACATCCTCGAATCCGAGAAGATTACAGGCCCCTGGAAACTGGTTACATATATGAAGGAATTCGGCGAACAGGGTTATTTCCTCAATTTCCCATCTAAATTTATCAGCAAAGATGGATTAACGCTCTGGCTGTGCTATTCGGGCAACTTCAGCCAGGGCTGGAACAACATCCATTTCAAGGCAAAACCGCCGGGCAGCCGGTACGGCCTTGTCCTCCAGCAGGTAAAATTGCTCAATCCTGCAACATACCGGCAGTATAAAGATAAGCTGGAACAACCGCAGCAACAGAAAAAAGACCCGCTCAAGAGCAGCAGCAACATCGCCCCGAAAGCCAAAGTAACTGTTTCATCGACCTACAAAGGCTACTCCGCCAAATCTGCAATTGACCAGGTGGTCGGCGGATACCCGGAAGATATTTCAGCCGAATGGGCCAGTAATGGCGAAAAAGCCTCGGCGTCGCTGCAATTAAGCTGGGACAAAGCACAAACTATCAACCGCATCTGGCTTTTTGACAGACCCAACACAAACGCCGACCAGGTTACCGCCGGAATGCTGATTTTTAGTGACGGCAGCTCAATAAATGTCGGCGAACTGCCTGACGATGCTTCTGCAGCAAAAGAAATAACTTTCAGACCAAAAGATGTAACCTGGCTCAAATTTATCGTAACCACCGTCAAGCCGGAAACCCAGAATATCGGTTTAGCAGAAATCGCAGTTTTCACCGCTGAGAATTGAAAAACCAAAATACCGGTCATCAAAGCATTGATTAGTCATTGAAAAATCGACAATCGAAAATAGTAAATCTTAAATTAAAATGCCCCCTTTATTTTTCCTAACAACGGTCTGCCCAACCATTGTAAATCTTGCTTTTTTGCTTGAATTCAGGTAATTTAACAAACAGGTTACGTATAGGTTGTGTTTTCTAGGTGTGTGCTGCTCAGAGGATAGACCAGTTCATAACGTTTTGAAATCCCCATTTCCTCGTAATCAGAAGCGAACTTCATACATACCATGAAATCTCATCGAATCCGCCATAGCTCAACACAAATCGGATAACGCTGCGAGTCTGGGGCCGAGGTACGAGGGCCCTAGCGCTCGCTTGTTATGTCTTTTCTCTTCTCTTTCTAAAGGCTTGCACTTCTTTCTTTTTTGCCCAATGAACCCTATCAAAGTTATCCCGTAATCCAATATGAGTAAAATCCACACTTGCGAATCCGGCTGACGATGGAAACAACAGATTCAATT
>Ga0209536_100002546_pt1 | contig 29703 bp, 26 predicted proteins | sample DeeMarSeWOR28_12_FD_187461 | JGI IMG/M metagenome (GOLD analysis project Ga0209536, IMG submission 187461) | Marine sediment microbial communities from White Oak River estuary, North Carolina - WOR-2-8_12 (SPAdes) (version 2) | ecosystem: Environmental > Aquatic > Marine > Intertidal zone >...
CCGTCTCATTCAACAGGTTCGAAGCTGCAATGATAAATAATACGCGAAAAGAAAGATGGTCTTCGCAGTTCTTTAGCTTCGGCTATTATTTTTATTTTAACTAAGCCCTAACTTGACAAAAATTTTTTGAACAAGTTTTCTGGGCGCAAGGATGGTTGAATTAATGAAAAGAGAAAAATCTGACAAAAAAATTGTGGTTAAATTCGGTGGTTCTAGCCTCGCTGATCATGAGAAGCTAGGGAAAGCTGTAGTCGCCGTGGCAAAAGAATTCGCAAAAGGCACAAAAATCGCGGTGGTGGTTTCAGCGATGGGCAAAACAACCGACATACTCATGAACACTGTGAAGAACACTTCAAATGGGAAACTGGAAAAACATGAATTAGACGACATACTCTCCATGGGTGAAAGAACTAGCGTACGTGTATTCGCCGCAGCATTGAGAACCAACGGTGTGGAATCCTGCTATTTAGATCCGACAGATGAAAAGTGGCCGATAATAACGGATGCTGCCTTCTCTAATGCAAACCCACTATTGGAAGAATCTTCGAAAAGAATCCGTGAATATGTACTTCCTATAGTTGAAAAACGAGTTGTGCCTGTAATCGCAGGCTTCGTCGGCAGAACCTCAAAAGGTAAGATCACTACTCTTGGACGTGGTGGAAGTGATACTACAGCGTTTATTCTAGCTGAAGCCTTGAAAGCTGACGAAGTTGCACTCGTCACTGATGCTGATGGAATAATGTCAGGCGACCCAAAGATCGTATCCAACCCAAAACGACTTCCAAAAATCAACGTCAGTACTTTGGTGGGACTAGCTGACTCAGGGTCGAAATTCATCCATAGTAAAGCTCTCAAGTACAAGCCACAATCGATAGCAGTCAAAGTAATCAATCATTCTTACGGCGATTTAACCCAGAATGGCACATTAATTACCGGTGTTCTTAAAACCGAACTTGACGTGGAAATAGCGCATCCCTCACCAGTGGCTGAAATAACCATAGTCGGCAACAAAATATCTGAAAAACCCCAAATCCTAATGGAAATAGTTGAAAAAACAGAAACGCAAACCCAATTACTGGGAATGTCAATGAACACGAACTCCGTTATCCTATATGTCACGCAAGGAGAAAATTTAGATCAACTCTTCAACCAAATCCATAATATAACATTGAACAACCCAGAAACCATAGCTATGGCAGTCAAGAAAGATCTAGCATTCCTAAAAACCAGTGGAGTTGGTCTAGAGGAAACCCATGGATTAATCGGAAAAATATCTGAAAATTTAAGGGTCAATCAGATAAACATTTACGGAATATTAACAATCACATCAAGCATACTCCTTTTCACAGATTGGAGTGAACGCGAAAAAGCTTTGCAGCTAATCCGGTTCTCACTGAGAGAACAATTAAAAAAAGGAGTGAAAACCAATGAATGAAGGCAAAAAAAGACGTCTAAAAAGAATCCTGCAAAAAGACAACCGAACTGTCATTGTCCCAATAGACCATGGCGTTAGCATGGGGCCCATCAAAGGCATAACCAACATGCAAAAAATAGTTGACCAACTTTTGAAAGGAGGAGTTGATGCATTAGTGCTGAACAAGGGCGTAGCAAAACGAGTCGATCTGGATAGCTCTGGGTTGATAGTACATCTTTCAGCCATATCAACCCTAACCCCTAATGCAAATAACAAAGTCCAAGTTTGCACCGTGCAAGAAGCGATCCGTATTGGCGCTGACGCAGTCTCAGTGCATATTAACGTAGGCGCGCCAGAAGAAGATAAAATGCTTGAAAAACTGGGCAGAGTTGCAGACAAATGCGAAGTTCACGGTATTCCATTGCTAGCTATGATGTACCCCCGAGGGCCGAAGATAAAGAGTGAACACGATGTTGAAGTGGTGGCTCACGCAGCTAGACTGGGTGCAGAACTAGGAGCTGACATAATCAAAACGAACTACACAGGCAACGCAGAGTCTTTCAAGACGGTTGTGGAAGGTTGCCCTGTGCCGGTTATAATTGCAGGAGGTCCAAAATGCAAAACTGAACAGGAAATTCTCCAGACAGTATACGAGTCCATAAAAGCTGGTGGCTCTGGTCTCTCCATAGGACGTAATGTGTTTCAACACTCAAATCCAACTTTGATGGTTAGGGCGATGTCAGCCATAGTTCACAAAGGTGTCTCTGTTGAACAGGCTCTAAGAATCCTAGGTGAATCGCGTTGAAGGAACTCTGGGTCGAGATTCCATCAAGCGCTTCATCCTCCGAAAAAGACAAACTGCAAAAACTAGCAGCAGATAAAGCCGATTTCCTGCTTAAGGATAATTGTGCACGGAATAGTTCAGGCTCAGAAGTAACCGTAATCAGCAATTTTGACGAGAAAACTATCAGACAGCTGAAACGGAAAGGCAGAAAAATAGCTTTAAAGTTAAGAGTAAAAGGCAAAGAAGACGAAAACATAGCCGTGAAAGCAGCTGACCTTTCAACCGATTACATAATTATCGACTGCCTTAACTGGCGTGTCATTCCACTAGAAAACCTTATTGCGAGAACTCGTAACAAAAGCAAATTAATCGCCCAAGTCGAAAATGCTGAAGACGCCAAACTGGTTTTGGAAACGTTAGAGTTGGGTACAGATGGCGTATTGATTTATCCATCAAACTCTCGAGACCTCACTAAAGCCATTGCTATAGTAAAGGAGCAAGAGCCTAAAGTCTCAGTGATTCCGGCGAAAGTCAACGTTGTTAAGCCAATAAGTACTGGCGCAAGAGTTTGTGTGGATACCTGCGATCTTATGGCGTCTGGTGAGGGAATGTTGGTAGGAGTGCAAGCTGCCGGTTTCTTTCTTATCGAAGCGGAAGTTCACGAAAACCCTTACGTCCAAGCGCGTCCTTTCAGGGTTAACGCTGGCTCACTCTCTATGTACACTTTAAAGTCATTGCAGAAAACCCAATATTTGTCAGAGTTGAACGCTGGTGACGAAGTGCTCATAGTTAATAGGGAAGGTGAAGCGAGATCCGCGAGCGTGGGGAGAATAAAAATCGAGCTTAGACCATTAATCCTCGTGGAAGCTGAAGTTGAAGGAAAGAAAATCAAAACTATACTTCAGAATGCTGAAACGATAAGGCTCGTAAACCCAAAAGGGTCAACTCCAGTGACAGAGTTGAAAGCTGGCGACGAAGTATTGGTGCATTTAGCCTCAAGTGCCGGTCGCCACTTTGGTGTATCTGTGCCTGACGAAACGGTGATAGAACGATGACAAATAAAATCTGCGTGTCGATTCTTCCCAAGAATCCACGGGAAGCGCTTCAGCTAATAGATAAAGCAGAGGCTGCTCACGCAGATTTCATAGAGGTTCGACTCGATTGTATTCAAAACAACCAAGGATTAACTATGATAGCGGCTCACGGCAAAAAACCAAAAATTGCCACGGATAAATCCTCCAGAAAAGAAACTGAGCGACGACAGATGCTTCTTCATGCAGCCGAAAATGGATTTGAATATGTTGATGTTGAATTATCCACACCTCAACTTGAGGATTTAGTAAAAAAACTCAAGGCGCTTGGCTCTAAACCCATTGTGTCCTTCCACAAGTTTGATGGTTCTCTGGGCATTTCGGATTTGAACAGGATTCTTGAAAGAGAAATTAACAGTGGAGCCGAACTGTGCAAAATCGTGACAACGGCTAAACACATTAAAGATAACCTCTCCATGCTAAACTTCACTTCAATAGCTTCAAACAAGGCTAGGATTATATGTTTCTGCATGAGCGAGTTCGGCAAGATTTCGCGAATCTTATCTCCTGTGTTCGGTGGTTTCTTCACTTTTGCTTCGCTTGAAAGAGGCAGTGAAACAGCCTCTGGTCAAATGACAATCCAAGAACTTAAGGCAGCCTATGAACTTCTGGGGTAACAATGATGACCATCTCAGGAAAAACGCAAGTGTGCGCCGTTATAGGTGATCCGATAAAACACAGTCTAAGCCCGGTCATCCAAAACGCTGCCTTTGACTATCTTAACCTTGATTTTGTTTTCCTAGCGTTTCAAGTAAAAGCCGCTGATTTGAAGAAATCGATAGAAGGTATTCGAAGGTTAGGCATTCATGGCTTAAATGTAACTATGCCGCACAAAAGTGCAGTAATCGAATGCTTAGACGAAGTGAACTCAACTGTCAAGTTTCTCGGCTCAGTTAATACCATTCTTAACAGGGATGGAATACTCTCAGGTTATAACACAGACGGCATTGGTGCGTTGAACGCCCTGAAAGAAAATGGAGTTGCAATATCTGGAAAAAAGGTACTCTTGCTTGGAGCAGGTGGCGCTGCCAAAGCCATAGCATTCGCGCTTGTTCCAGAAGTTGGCGAACTTACCATTTTAAACCGGTCAGCCAAGAAGGCAGAATCTTTTGCAGAAACGTTGGAGCGCAAGTTTAGCCCGAAAGTAGTAGGTGGTAAGCTTTCTCCTGTTGCGATAGAAGAGAATCTAAGTAACTCAGACGTTCTAATCAACGCAACTTCTGCAGGTATGAAACCGAGCTCTAACCAAAGTCTTGTAGCGCAACAGTGGTTACGGTCTGGTTTGGTTGTAATGGATATAGTCTATGATCCTGTTGAAACGAAACTGGCGAAAGACGCTAAAGCAGCAGGTGCCGGTGTAATTAGCGGCGTGGAAATGCTAATTTACCAAGGTGCTGCATCCTTTGAAATATGGACTGGGAGAACGGCTCCCATCGAAGTGATGAGAAAAGCGGCTCTAAACACGCTCTCAAATATGGGTGAAAACAAGTGATTGAGAAAGCTGAAGCAATAGCTCACGGAGCAGCAACAATTGTTAACGCTATTTCGTTAGGTAAAGGTGCAGCATTTGGAGTCGATTTGTGGACGAAAGCTGAGGTTAAATTAACAGACAAACCGCACATCATCAAGGGAGAGATCACTTCAGATCCAACAGAAAGTCCAGTTCTAATTACGAAAACGGTTTCAAGAGTTTTTAAATATTTCAATATTGAGAAAAGCTTCGGCGCAAAAGTGAAAACTTGGTCCAATATTCCCGTTGCGAGAGGACTTAAAAGCAGCAGCGCAGCCGCAAACGCGGTTGCACTCGCAACAGTTGCAGCCTTAGGTAAGACGCTGGAAGATATTGAGGTTGTGAAACTTGGAGTAGACGCAGCTTTTGACGCTGAAGTTACCATAACAGGTGCTTTTGATGACGCTTGTGCCTCTTTTTTAGGAGGCGCCGTGGTAACAGATAACTTGAAAAGAAAGCTACTCAAGCATGTAACGTTGTCTGATGACTTAGTAGTTTTGTTTCACGTTCCTTCAGAGAAAGCGTATACAGTTGATTCTGATATTAACAGACTAAAAATTGTTAAGCCTCTTGTTCAAGTTGCTTATAATGAAGCTATTAAAGGAAATTTCTGGACAGCATTGTCACTTAACGGTGTACTCTACTCTTCAGCATTGGGCTATGACGTTTCAGTGGCTTTGGATGCTTTATCTGCTGGTGCTTTAGCTGCTGGACTTTGCGGTAAAGGTCCTGCAGTAACGGCAGTGGTTTCTAGTGATAAAATTGATTATGTTGAAAGAGCGCTGCAACAACATGAGGGTGAAATTCTGCGTGCACATTTGAACCATGAGAAAGCCAAGGTGGCAAGTCGATGACAGAAGTTTTAGTCAGAAAAACTGAAAGAATAGCTGGCGAAGTTTGTGCACCCTCATCCAAGGCTTACACACAAAGAATGCTTGTAGCCTCCGCCCTAGCGTATGGAACCTCCAAAATTTCAGTTCCCTTAGTTTCAGAAGACACTGAAGCCACATTGCGTGCGGTAAAGACTCTGGGAGCAAAAATAGATGTTGACGGAGATTGTTGGACGGTTGAAGGAGCCCAGCCGCTCAGAGCTGCGCAAACGCCAATAGATTGTGGCGATTCTGGAGCTACCCTGCGATTCACGATTCCACTAGCAGCCTTGCCGCCTGATTCCTCTGTGTTCTTGCTCGGGAAATCTCTTGAAAGGAGACCTATAGCACCTTTACTTCAAACCCTCAAGCAATTAGGCGTTGAAGCTTATCATCGTCGTCTCGAGGGAAGGGCGTCTATCATTGTTGAAGGTGGTGGTATTGCAGGAGGAAAAGCCACAATTAGAGGAGACGTGAGTTCTCAGTATATTTCAGGATTGATGTTCGCCTGTCCAATGGCGCGGGCAGACACGGAAATTAGCTTGAACACACATCTTGAATCTAAAATCTACGTTAAAATGACCCAGTCGGTTCTCACTGATCATTGTATAAACATTTACATTTCAGAAGACTCCGACTATCTGCATATACCATCAGAACAAATATACAAACCGAGCAGTCATAGAGTTCCTGGCGATTTCTCGTCTGCTGCTTTTCTTTTTGCAGCTGCTGCTATAACCAACTCTGATGTGTGCATTAAAAATCTGGAATATGAGACATTGCAAGGAGACAAGGCTATACTAGAGGTCCTTAAGCGAATGGGTGTGCACAGCAAAATATATCCAAACCAAGTTGAGATTAAGGGTAATGGCGACTTACTGGAAGCAGTTGATTTGGATGTCAGAGATATTCCAGATCTAGTTCCTGCTTGCGCTGTTCTTGCATGTTACGCGAAAGGCACTTCTAAAATACATGATGCCCATAGACTTAGGTATAAGGAGTCGGATAGGCTATTGTCGCTATATCTTGAACTGAAAAAGATGGGAGCGCAGATAGCTATTGATGAAAGCAGCTTGACAATTGAAGGGCCCTGTCCTTTGCATAGCGCTGTGATTAATTCGCATAATGACCATAGGATTACGATGGCTTGCGCAATTGCTGCTTTAGGAGCTAGTGGTGAAACACGAATTCAAGATGCTGAGTGCGTTCGCAAATCTTATCCGAAATTCTTCGATGATTTACGTGCATTAGGAGTAGATGTCATTGGCGGGGAATTCGATAGGTAAGGAATTCGTTATTACTTCTTTCGGAGAGAGCCACGGTAAATTCATAGGAGTCATCATTGACGACTGTCCCGCCGGAGTTCCTCTTTCCGAAAAGGACATTCAACCAGAACTGAACAGGAGGATTCCAGCCCATCCGCAGATTGTTTCTGGCAGAATAGAAGAAGACAAAGTGAAAATTCTTTCAGGAGTTTTCAAAGGTTTCACAACAGGCGCGCCCATTGCTATGATGGTAACGAACAAGGAAGCAGACTCAAGAGCTTACGATGCCATAAAAGATATACCCCGACCCAGTCACGCTGATTATCCGGCTCGCGTCAAGTACAGGGGCTTCAACGACTATCGTGGCGGAGGTAGATTTTCTGGAAGAGTCACTGTAGCCTTAATAATGGCTGGTGCGGTCGCTAAAAAACTGTTAAATGCTTTTAAAATTGAGGTTTTAGCTTATACCAAGACAATCGGCAACGTGAAAATCAGAAAAGTTCTGAGTCACAGGGAAATCCGCGAACAAAGATACAAAACTTCGGTAAGATGCCCTGATACAGGGAGTGCTAAAGCGATGGAAGAGGCTATTATTAAAGCTAGAAAAGATGGTGATAGCTTGGGCGGCATTATCGAGTGTATTGCTTTAGGTGTTCCAGCAGGCGTTGGTGCGCCGTTATATGACGCGCTGGACGCTGACATAGCCAAGGTCTTAATGCTAATTCCAGCAGTCAAAGGCGTCGAGTTTGGGGCAGGTTTCGCAGCTGCGGAGCTGAAAGGGTCCGAGAATAATGACGCCTACCAAATTAAGAACGGCAAGGTTCTAGCTCTAACCAATAATGCAGGCGGGATTTTAGGTGGTTTGTCTACTGGCATGCCAATTATCGTCAGGGTTGCCGTTAAGCCCACCCCATCCATTGATAAAAAGCAGCATACTGTCAACCTGTCAGAGATGCAGGATGCCAAAATAAGAGTAGGTGGAAGACATGATCCTTGCGTGGTTCCAAAAGCTGTGCCTGTTGTCGAATCTGCCTTGGCAATTATTCTTGCTGACCACATGATTCGCGCGGGTGTTATACCAAAGGTGTTTAAGGAGCATAAATGATGCAGGAAATCAAACAATTAAGAAAGAGAATCGACGAACTGGATGACCAGATCTTGCAGTATCTGAGTAAAAGGGTAGAAATATGCCAATCTATAGGTTCTATTAAGGAGAAGAATATGTGGCCTATTCAGGATTTTCCCAGAGAAAAAGACGTTTACGCTCATATACGAGAAAAAGCTACGGAGCTTGGTCTTGATCCGTCTCATATGGAAACGATTTATCGTCAAATAGTTATCATGTGTAGTGCTGTTCAGAATTCAAAAAATGAAGTTAGAGATGAGCCCGAATTGGAGGACTAATGAAAATGTTGTATGAAATAAACGAGAAAGCTTTGAAACTAGCAAGTGAAGGTAAAAAAATTATTAGGTTGAATATCGGTGATCCCGACTTGGAGACACCTCCGAAGATTATCGAAGCTGCTTATGATGCAATGAAGAAAGGAAAAACAAAATATTCTTCTGCTTATGGCGAGAAGAACCTCCGAGAAAAACTGGCGGGCAACCATAAAGTTTACACAGATAATGTCATAATCACGCCTGGATCAAAATTTGGAGTTTTCTCAGTCATGTACCTTCTACTTAAGGGTGGTGGAAACGTGGTGATTCCCACACCTTACTGGACAGCTTATGCATTAGCTGCAAAGACTTTGGGTGCTGAAACCAGATTTGTGAAGACTGAGCTTGATTCAAACTGGAAAATTGACCTTGAAACCCTTGAAAGTTCAATTGACAAAGACACGCGAATGATAATTTTGAATAATCCTAAGAATCCTACTAGTAATGTTATTGACCAAAAAGTTCTCGATGGTATTGTACAAATCGCTGATGATAAGGGAATCCCAATTTTATCTGATGAAGTTTACGCGGAAATAAGCTTCGTAAAAACCAAGAGTATTTTGGAGTATGGAGGAGATCATATACTAGTCACGGGCTTTTCTAAGACATTCACGATGACGGGATGGCGACTTGGCTATGTTATCGCCGATACAAGCTTGGTAGAAAAACTTGCAAAGTTGAACCAGATCACAATTAGCAATGTTCCAGTTTTCATTCAAGAAGCAGCGTTAAAAGCGCTTGAGCTAGGAAGTGAGATTAAAGAGAAAATCAAGCGCGAATATCGTGAAAGGGCTAAGCTGGCATGCGATGTCTTGTCAGAGTCGAAACTCGAGTTTTCAGAGCCTTCTGCCCCATTCTATATGTTTCCAAGACGCCGCGGCTTAGACTCGGTAAAATTTGCTTTAAATCTGCTTGACGATGGCGTAGCTGTGGCTCCAGGAACTGCATTTGGAGATTATAGAGAACACTTCAGGATTTCTCTTACTGCGCCACGAGACGACCTAAAAACAGCCTTGAACAAGATTTGCGAGGCTGTTGAATGAGAACTGCAATACTTGGCGCTGGAAAAATGGGAATATGGTTTGCTAAATTCTTTCTCGCAGAAGGCAACACTGTTGTGATAGCGGACAGGAAAGAAGAGAAGTTAAAAAAGGTGAAACATGAACTTGGTGTTGAAACTGCCGATTTTCTCGAAGCCATAAAAAACGCAGATAGAGTCTTGATATGTGTATCTATCAACGCTTTTGAAGAAATCGTCAAAAAAATCAGTCCGGCAGTACATGACGGACAAATCGTAATGGATATATGCTCAATCAAGGATAGTCCCGTTAAAATCATGCATAAATATCTGAAAGGAAGCTTGATTTTGGGCATGCATCCTGTTTTTGGCCCAGGAAGTACTACCATCGAAAACAAAACTTTTATTCTAACTCCGACGAGCACCCAAGAAGAAGCAATAGCTAAGGCCTTTAAGAAATGGTTAGAAACCAAGAAAGCCCGCGTCTTCCTGATGTCTCCCCAGCAACATGATAAGTTAATGTCAGTTGTTCTTGGCTTGCCCCACTTCTTAGGCTTGGTGGCTTGTGATACATTACTTGAAGAGGCTAATTACCCTGAAACCAAGGATGTCGCGGGTACAACCTATCGTATGCTTTTTACATTAGCTGAGGTTGCAGCACTTGAGAACCCTGAGCTCTTTACTAGCCTTCAGTTAAGCTTGCCTGAGCTAGACAAACTTGAGCGTTCTTTTATTGAGAAAGCAAACGATTGGCTAAATCTAATCAGGCAGAAAGACCGTGCCACTATCCTCTCGAAGATGGAGAAGCTAAAAGCTAAGCTTATGAAAGCAAGTGACGACTACGAACGGTCATACAAGATAATGTATAGGATGTTGGAAGCATCTGAGAATTAGGAAGCTTGGAGACGCGGCGATCTAGCTTTGGGGTAAGAGCCTAGAATTTTTATGAAGGTGGCATATCTTTTTAGAGCGCTTAGTGCTTCAGAACAGTTATCTTCGTTTCTATGTCCCTCAAAATCAAGGTAAAAGTTGTATTCCCAAGGTTTCTGTTTGGTTGGCCTAGATTCGATTTTTGCGAGATTTATATTGCGTTTGGCAAATTCTCCAAGGGCATGGTAGAGTGCGCCAGGTGTGTGTGTAGCTGCGAATATGATTGAAGTTTTGTCTTCACCTGAGATAGGTGCGTCGCTTTTGGATATGACAAAGAACCTTGTGTAGTTAGTTGGTGTATCTTCAATTTCTGTGGCGAGAATTTTCATCTTGTAGATTTCTGATGCTTTTTCGCTAGCTACGGCAGCTGCGTCTTTCAATCCTTTTTCTCTTAGCATTTTGACGCTGCCTGCAGTGTCGTAGGTTGGAATTAGGTTGCTGCCTAAGCGTTCAAGAAAACTGCGACATTGAGCCAATGCTTGAGGGTGCGAGTAAACGGTTTTAACTGCTTCTAAACTCGTGCTTGGGTTTGCAATAAGGCAATGTGAGATTCTGATTATGATTTCACCTTGGACTTTCAGGTTATGGGTTAAGAAAAGGTCGTAGGTTTGGTTCACACTGCCTTCCAAGCTGTTTTCTATGGGGACGACTCCAACAGGCACTTTTTGTTTGTCTACATTTTCGAAGACTTCAGTAAGATCTTTGCAAGGTTTAACTTCCGTTGTGTCTCCGAAGAACTTGTAAACTGCGCTTTCACTATAGGCGCCCCTTTCTCCTTGAAAGGCTACTTTCACTCTCTTTTTCCCAGCTTTCGAGTTTTTATCAGGCATTTGTTTATTCCATTGATCATAGCCTCAACGCTGGCCATGACTATGTCTTCTCGGGCAGCGCGTGCTGATACAATATTCCCTTTTTCATCTTCAACTTTGATGATTACTTCAGCAACGGCGTTTGAGCCTCCTGTTATAGCTTCAAGGCGATACTCACTTAATCGGATTTTCGCTAAGTTGCTAGTTAATTTCTGTATAGCTTTCAATACGGAGTCAACTGGGCCCACTCCCGTCTCCGCTGCTATATACTCTTTCCCGTCTAGGACCAATCTTACAGATGCTGTTGGAATTACTTTGATACCCGTTACAACAGCCATGTCGCAAAGGTCAACGATTTTCTCTTCTGGGATTACTTCTCCCATAACTGCTGATGTTAATGCAAGTAAGTCAGCATCAGTCACCATTTTGCCTTTATCGCCTAACTCTTTAACGCGTCGAACGATTTCTTTCATCTGTTCGTCTGTTGGATGTATTCCTATTTCTTGCAGCTCAGCTTTGATGCCTCGTGTTCCTGCGAGTTTTCCAGCAACAAGTTTTCTGGTGCGTCCTACCAACTCAGGTTTTATAGGCTCAAACGTTAAGGGCTTAACAGTCACTCCTCGCGTGTGAATCCCTGATTCATGAGCGAAAGCGTTTTCGCCGACAATAGCCTTGTTCGGCTGTACAAATACACCACTTAATGTGGCAACCATTCGGGAAGTGCTATATAGTAAACGCGAGTTGATACCTGTCTTCAGCTTGTAAATCATATGCAAAGCCATAACTAGCTCTTCCAAAGCAGCATTTCCTGCTCTCTCACCCAAACCGTTTATGGTTGCATGAACTTGGGTAGCGCCTGCTTCAACTGCAGCTAATGAGTTCGCAACTGCCATTCCAAAATCGTCGTGGCAATGGATACTTATTGGAACTTCAATAGTCTTCCTGATATCTTGGATTAGCTTGTTTATGGTTTTGGGAATCATTATGCCTACAGTGTCAGGGATGTTTATCATGTCAGCTCCCGCCTTCTCTGCAGCTTGACACACTTGCTTTAGAAACCCCAGTTCAGAACGAGTGGCATCCATCGGTGAAAACTCACATTTGACCCCGTGTTTCTTGATGTATTCGATGTGCTCCACTGTAGCTGACAACACTTGTTCAGGTTTCAGGTTAACCGCATATTTCATCTGTACTGGCGAGGTGGGAATGAAAATGTGAACTACATCAACGTCGCAGTCGAGTGAATCATCAATATCACTTTTTGTAGCGCGAGCTAAACCGCAGATTTCAGCTTCCAACCCCGCTTTCGCTATTTTCTTCACCACCCTTTTCTCACCAGGGGAGGACATAGGAGAACCTGCTTCGATCACGTCAACACCTAACTTGCTAAGTTGACGGGCAATTTCAATTTTGTCTTCTAAAGTTAGCGATACACCTGGCGTTTGTTCACCATCACGTAGGGTGGTATCAAAAAATTGAATATAATCTGAACTTTTAGCTTTCATACGTTTTAACCTACTTTTGCTGTTAAAGCTGCGGCAATAGATTCAGCCATGCCAATAGTCGTTTTTTTACCACCCAAGTCTGGAACCGTATTTCGGTTATGCAGAGTTTCAACCACTGCTTCTTCTATTGCGGTTGCTGCCTCTAAGCATTTTTGGTCTTTGTACTTTTCCCCTATCCAATCCAGCATCATTTTGCCTGCTAAGATCATCGATAAGGGATTCGCTGTTTGTTTCCCTACCCTGTTGGGAGCTGAACCGTGAATTGGCTCAAAAAGGGCGAAAGTGTCACCAATGTTTGCTCCTGGGGCCATACCTAACCCGCCTATGAGCTGAGCCGCTTCATCAGATAGGATGTCACCGAACATATTGCAGGTTACTAGCACATCAAAGTCTTGTGGTTCTTTAATGAGCCGCATTGAGGCTGCGTCAACGTATAACTCGTTGAAGGTTATGTCAGGGTACTGCTTTGCCGTTTGTCGGCAGACACTGGCAAAAAGGCCGTCGGTTATGCGCATTACATTGGCTTTGTGAATGGCAGTAACTTTCTTTTTATCATTCCGCCTTCTGGCAATTTCGAAGGCTTTGCGGGCTATACGCTCGCAATTTCCACGAGTGATTACTCTAAGACATATAGTGGTGTCCTCCCCTATGGTGAATTCTTGACCTTTGTAAACATCTTCAGTGTTTTCCCGAACAAAAATCATATCTATGTCTGGATGGGCTGCTTTGACAGCGGGATAAGTCTTTATGGGACGTAGATTAGCGTAAAGATCAAACATCAAGCGTAGTTTTACAATGACGTCTGCAGCGGTTTCGCCAACAGGACCTTTCAGGCAAGCATGCGAATTCTCGATTTTTTCAACACTATCTTCAGGCAGCGGTATGCCTCTTTTCTCAAAACAGATGTCTCCCGCCTCTGCTTCAAGCATTCTTAGCTTTAGATTGAATTCCTGCTGAGCTGCATCTAAGACTTTAATGGTAGCGTCTGTTAGTTCTGGTCCTATGCCGTCGCCTCTGACTAAGGATATTTTGTATTCAGTCATTTCTTCAATCTCCCTCGTAGATTCTCTATTAATCCTCCATCCGAAAGTATCTCAAGGATAAACGATGGAAGCTTGGCTACTTGAAAGTTCTTACCCTTTGATAGGTTTTGTATTGTTCCGGTTTGGAAGTCGACGGATAGTTCGTCGCCATTGTCAACGGTGGTAGAGATGCCTTTACACTCGATCACGGGTAAGCCAATGTTGATGGAGTTTCGGAAGAAAATTCTTGCAAACGTTTCCGCCATAACGCATTTTACACCTGAATATTTCAAGGCTAAAGGTGCCTGTTCTCTACTGGAGCCGCAGCCAAAATTTCTTCCGCCGACAATTATTACGCCTTTTTTCGCTTTTTCCGGGAAATTGACGTCTAAACCTTCCAAGGCGTGTTTGGCTAGCTCATGAGGGTCAACTAGAACTAGGTACTTTCCCGGCAAAATCACGTCGGTGTCTATGTTGTTGCCAAATTTTATGACTGGTCCTGCAACTTTCATTATTATTCTGCCTCCAATGTTCTTGGATCAGTGATTTTTCCTTTTATCGCTGATGCTGCAACGGTTGCTGGCGAAGCCAAGTAAACGCTGGCTTCCTTGCTGCCCATTCTACCAATAAAGTTGCGGTTAGAAGTGCTAACACAGGTTTCTCCTGAAGCTAATAAACCAATATGCCCACCTAGGCATGGACCGCATGCGGAGCCGCACACTAACGCGCCAGCTTCGGTGAAGATTTCGGTTAGGCCTTCAATTAAGGATTGCTTGTAGACTTCCATAGACGCAGGGATCACTAGTGTCCTTACGCCTTCTTTGACTTTTTTTCCTTTGATGACTTCAGCAGCCAAGCGCAAATCTTCAATGCGCCCATTGGTACATGAACCGATGAAGGCTTGTTCAACTGGAACGTTTCCAACTTCTGAAACTGGTTTAACATTATCAACTGATGAAGGACATGCAACTTGAGGTTCCAACTCGGAAACATTGAATTCCTTTGTCTGGTCATAGGTTGAGTCTTTGTCGCTTTTTAATTCTTCAAAGTCTGGAAGGGTCTTAACTCTGCTTTGCAAAAATTTTCGTGTGGTTTCGTCCGGTTCTACTATTCCATTTTTTGCACCCATTTCTACTGCCATATTGCAGAGGGTCATTCTTCCAGCAATACTCATTTTGCGTATAGTTGGACCCGAAAATTCTACGCTCTTATATATTGCTCCGTCAACTCCGAGTTTGCCTATTATGTTTAGGACTATGTCTTTTGCTGTGACGTACTTGTGTGACTTTCCCTTAACGGTGATTTTGATTGTTTTAGGAACTTTAAACCAGATTTTTCCTGTAGCGAAAACGGCTGCTGCTTCAGTTGAGCCAATGCCTGTGGCAAAAGCGCCGAAAGCTCCATATGTGCAGGTGTGTGAGTCTGCGCCCACGATCACTGTGCCTGGTACTACGTGTCCTTTCTCTGGCATGACTTGGTGGCAGATGCCTCCTTGTCCAACATCGTATATGCGCAGTTTCTGTTCTTTGGCGAATTGCCGCATGGTCTTATGTAATTCAGCAGCTTTAATTGACTCTGCTGGAACCTGGTGGTCTAGAATTACCACTACTTTTTGACTGTTCCAAACTCTTTCTTTTCCAATTTTTTTGAAAGCCTCTACAGCCAAAGGGCCTGTTAAATCGTGAACCATTATCATGTCTACGCTGCTGTCCACGATTTCTCCAGGTTGAACCATAGTCTTTTGGGATGCCTTAGCTAGGATTTTTTCTGTTATGTTCATAGATTATTCTCACTTCAATAGTTAACTTGATTTTCAACGCCCTAAAACGGGAACAATACGAGTAAGTTAAGGATTTCCTCGCGGTTTCAGGTTTACTCGTCGACTCTGATTGAACTTACTCCCCTTGTGAGCGCGGTTAACCCCGTTCTAGCCAGTTCCATTATGCCGTATGTTCTCATTAGGTTTAGAAAAGCGTCAATTTTATCAGAAGTTCCAGTGATTTCCATCGTTAAGGATTCTGGTGAGACATCAACCACTCTACCTCTAAACACTTCTACACAGTTGATAACGTCTGATCTGCTCTTATTATCGGGTATATTCACTTTGATAAGAGCTAATTCTCTGGTGACAATATTTTCGGGTTCTAGCCTGCTGACCTTCACGACATCAATGAGTTTGCTCAATTGTTTAACCACTTGCTCTAAGGTTTTTTCATCTCCATTTACGGTTATTGTCATTCTGGAGAGTTCTTCCTGTTCTATGCGTCCAACTGTAATGCTTTCGATGTTGAAACCTCTTCGCCGGAACATGTTAGCAACACTGTGCAACACTCCCGGTTTGTTTTCAACTAACGCTGCAATGACTTTTATTTTTCTGTTTTCCATCAATAATCTCCCACCTGTTCATCTATTCCGCAGCCAGGAGGCACCATCGGCGCTACGTTCTCTTCTAACGAAATTGGCACATCTATTACTGTTGTAACGTCGCTTTTCAACGCTTTCTTAACAGCCTTCGAGAACTCAGACACCGATTCCACACGTAATCCCTGCGCTCCATATGCATCTGCTAGCTTGACAAAGTCAGGTATTTTTCCCAGTTTTACGTGTGAATATCTTCCCTTGAAGAACATTCTTTGCCACTGAGCAACCATACCCAACACCGAGTTATTCAAAACAAAGACTATAACTGGAATGTCTTCTGTGACTGAGGTTGCAAGTTCCTGCTCGGTCATTCTGAAACTGCCGTCTCCCGCAATATCCACAACTGGCCTGTCGGGACAGGCAACTTTTGCGCCTATAGACGCTGGAAAACCGAAACCCATTGTTCCCAATCCTCCAGAGCTTATGAAAGTTCGAGGTTTCAAAGCATTGAAGTACAATGCTGCCCACATTTGGTTCTGTCCTACTTCAGTTGTAACTATGGCGTTTTTCGGTAGCAGTCTTCTCAGTTCTTGAAGCAGTGCCTTTGGCTTCAAGTCTTTGGATCCAGTTTTTGACAGAGGGTTAAGTTGTTTTTTAGCTTCTTTTACATGCTTTGCCCATGTAGAACTCTTCTTCTTTTTCAACAATTTAACCAGTCGTTCGTATAGTTCTTTTAAGGCTTTTTGGGCGTCAGCCACGATTGGTATATCAACGTCTATGTTCTTTCCAATTTCTGCTGTGTCGATATCTATGTGAATTTTCTTTGATGACTTGCAGAAACTGTCTAGTTTTCCAGTAGCCCTATCTGAGAATCTTGTACCAACCGCTAAGAGCACGTCTGCCTCGCCAAGCAGCTTGTTAGCTACAGGGTTTCCATGCATTCCTATGCTTCCAAGAGATAACGGGTGAATTTCAGGGATAGATCCTTTACCCATGAATGAAGTGGCTACAGGTGCTAAAAGAAGCTCTGCTACTTGCAACAGTTCAGCAGAAGCATTAGATGTTATAACTCCACCTCCCGCTAGTATGACAGGTTTTTCTGATTCTGCCAGCAATTCTGCAGCTTTTCGGATTTGTAGCGGATGCGGATTAGAGGTTGGTTTGTATCCACGGATCTGGATTCCGTTGGAAAAATCAATATCTGCGATTTCTGTTTGGGCGTTCTTAGGCATGTCTATAACGACCGGGCCTGGTCTACCGGTGGTTGCTATGTGAAACGCTGTTTTCACAATCTTTGGGATTTCTTTGGCTGTATGCAGTTGGAAGTTGTGTTTTGTTATGGGCGTAGTTATCCCGATTATATCTGCTTCTTGGAAGGCGTCTCTGCCTATTATATACGAGGTGTTTGTGCCCGATGAAGGAACTTGTCCTGTCAAAGCAATAATGGGAGATGAGTCCATATACGCGTTAGCTATACCAGTGACCAGATTTGTGGCACCTGGACCACTAGTTGCCATGCATACCCCCGCCTTTCCGCTGACTCGGGCGTAACCTTCAGCTGCATGAGCTGCTCCTTGCTCATGTCTGCAAAGTATATGTCTTATCTTTGAATTGCAGAAGTGATCATATATTGGAAGTAAGGCGCCTCCCAATATTCCAAACATTACTTCAACGTTTTGATTCTCAAGGGATTTTAATAGCGCTTTTGCACCTGACATTCTTGTCATTTTTCTTCTACCTCATTACCTGAAAACTTGTTTAAAAGATGATTGCCAAAGATCTTGGCTGACGGCAAAACTGAGGCTTTTCCAGAGGGTTTTCTAGGACAATCAGAGAATAAGTACCCAACGATCCCAGCTATTGAGGATGCGATCCCTCATTTCATAATTCCTCCGTGAAACCTCACGTACCGTAAAACTATCCAGCGTCCCCATAAAAAGCTTACGGTTTAGAGCTACTGTGTTCACCTCTATGTTGCTTTCCATTGAAAAACTTCTAACAATCTATCATTATTTGCAATAGTCTTCCATTTTCATAATGGGGAGTCGAAAGTCTCGCTGGGGTTCCATTTGATTTATTTATTGTATTTTGTAGTTAGCACGTTCATGCAGCCTATTACTGCGTCTAGGCTTGCCATTACAATATCTTCTCGTACACCCATAGCTGTGGCTGTTCTGTTGCCTTTTCGCATCCGCACCGTCACTTCAACCATGGCATCTGTTCCTCCAGTTATTGCCTTTACATTGTATTGCTCAAGGTGAATTGGCTCAACTTCTTGGATAGCCTTCTTCACAGCATTTATAGCAGCGTCTACTGGACCCACACCCATATCTGCCCCGCTCACTTCTTTACCTTTGCCCTTACCGTTTAATTTCAATCTGACTGAAGCAGTTGGTGTCACAGTGTTGCCACTTACCACCGTTATCTCCATAAGCTTGATTGGCTTTACTTTAGCCAAGCCCAAAACGCTTTCTGAAATTGCTAGCAAATCCGCGTCTGTTACAATCTTTCCTTTGTCACCAACAGCTTTGACGCGATTGAATATATCCTCCATTTGTTCCTTATTGGGTGCCAAACCCATGTCACTCAAGGCTGCTTTAATTCCTGCTGAACCAGAATGTTTTCCAGATGCTAGCCGACGTGTTCCACCAACCAGCTCTGGAGCTATTGGCTCGTAAGTTGCAGGATTCGCAAGCAAGCCCTGTGTGTGAATTCCAGATTCATGAGTGAACGCGTTCTCGCCTACGATTGCTTTATTGGGTTGTACATAAACACCCGTTAACCTCGATACGAACTGACTGATTCCATATAGTTTCTCAGCCTTTATGTCCAGCTTCAGCTTGTACAACGCCATTAGCGAAACTACTATCTCCTCTAAAGAGGCGTTTCCAGCTCGTTCTCCCAAACCATTTATGGTTGCGTGAAACTGGTTTGCGCCAGCATTCAATGCGGCAATAGTGTTCGCAACCGCCATTCCAAAATCGTTATGGCAATGCACACTCACTACTGGGACATCAAATGCCTTACGTAAGTCACCGTAGAACTGGTAGCTTCGCTCAGGCGTTAATACACCAACAGTGTCGCAAGCCACTACGCGGTCAGCGCCAGCCTCAATACCAGTAGAGAAGACTTTTTTAAGAAAATTAAAATCTGCTCTTGTAGAATCTTCAGCTGATAACTCCACCACTAAACCACAGTCTTTGGCGTAACGAACCATGTCACGAGTTATTGTCAGAACCTGTTTCCGTGTCTTCCTCAGCTTCTCCTCTATATGCAAATCTGAAACAGGAATAATTAGGTGAATGCTATTTGCGCATGCTTTGGCCACGGCATCAATGTCACGGCGAACGCCGCGGGATGCACTACAAATCTCCGCGCGCAAACCGGCATTAGCAATGAGTTTTACTGCTTCAAGTTCGCCTTTAGAAACCGCTGCGAAGCCAGCTTCAATAACATCTGCACCAAGATCATCCAGTCGCTGTGCTATCCTTAACTTATTTTCAGGTGTTAAAGACACTCCAGGGGTTTGTTCACCATCACGTAGGGTGGTGTCAAAAACTCTTATTTTCTTAGGGAATCTGCTAAATAAAACGATACCCCATTTTGCATTTCACAAAACAAGAAAAGAAGAGTGCCAACATATAAGATTTACGATTTGCAAATTCACAGAATCTGCAAACGTAGTAACCTTTTTCTCCATCAGGAGGATGGGTTCTCTAGATGCTAAAGTGGAAACAACTTAAATTCTTCCAGTCGAATAACATTTTGTTCAAATATCAACATCACGAGGTAACCACTATGAGAAGTGATATGATAAAAAAGGGAGTAGAAAAGACTCCTCACAGAGCGCTTTTGAAAGCTTTAGGGCTAACTGACAAGGATATTTCCAAACCCTTCATTGGAGTGGCAAATAGTTACACGAATATAGTTCCCGGACACATTCACCTAAACCAAATCGCGAGCGCAGTGAAAGCTGGCGTGACAGCTGCAGGTGGAACTCCATTCGAATTCAATACAATTGCTGTTTGTGACGGAATAGCGATGGGACACGAAGGCATGCGTTACTCGCTACCTAGCCGTGAATTGATCGCAGACTCTGTCGAAGTAATGACGCAAGCACACCGTCTAGACGGCTTAGTTTTAGTTACAAACTGTGACAAAATTACTCCTGGCATGCTTATGGCAGCGGCACGACTGAATATACCGGCCATAGTGATAACTGGTGGTCCAATGGTTTCTGGTTGGCTTGATGGGAAAAAAATCGGTTACTCCTCCGTTCCAGAAGGCTTAGGACAACACTTCGCGGGGAAAATGACTAAAGAAGAACTCCTTCGGCTTGAAAACGCTGCTTGTCCGGGCTGCGGTAGCTGTAATGGCATGTTCACCGCCAACACCATGGCATGCGTAACTGAAGCTTTAGGTATGTCACTACCCTACTGTGCTGCCTCCTTAGCTAACAGCACCTTGAAACTGCGCATAGCTAAAGAAACAGGTGAACAAATCGTAAAACTCACCTGCGCAAACGTCACCCCTTCAAATATCTTGAAGAAAGAAGCCTTTCTGAATGCCATAGCTGTCGACATGGCATTAGGTGGCTCCACAAACACCGTTCTGCACGTTTCCGCTATAGCTAGGGAAGCAGGAGTCACTCTACCATTGGAAGTTTTCGACGAAATAGGCAGACGTGTCCCACATCTCTGTAGCATGATTCCAAGTGGACCATATGCCATGGAAGATCTACACGCTGCTGGAGGAATACCTGCAGTAATGAAAGAACTTTCGCCCTTGCTCAACCTGAATGTACTTACTGTAACAGAGAAAACAATAAGCGAGAATATTGCAGACGCTATAGTGAAGGACGCTCGTGTCATCCGCCCGCTAACAAACCCTGTTCACAAGGAAGGTGGCATAGCTATACTAACTGGCAACATCGCCCCTAGAGGCTCAGTTGTGAAAACAGCTGCGGTTTCCTCTAAAATGCTGAAACATAGCGGACCAGCCAAAGTCTTCAACTCTGAAACAGAAGCAGTTGCTTCTATTAGAAAACGCGAAATCCAACCTGGAGATGTTGTCGTAATTCGCTACGAAGGACCTAAAGGTGGACCAGGAATGCCTGAAATGCTTATCCCCACCGCAACAATAGCCGGAATGGGTTTAAGCGAATCAGTAGCTTTGATAACCGATGGTAGATTCTCAGGAGCCACGAGAGGACCCTGCGTTGGACACGTCGCCCCAGAAGCTGCCGAAGCTGGGCCGATCGCTGCTATCAAAAACGGCGACAAGATCACAATTGACATTCCTAATCGCATTTTGAGAGTGGAACTGACAGAACAGGAAATTAGAGAGCGTTTAAAAACGTGGAAACCAAAACCTCCGAGAATCACAAAAGGCTACTTAGCACGATACTCGTCCACATTCACAGAAGATCCTCAATAGCTACTTGGAAAAACTTCTTTCTCTTCTTCATAGGCTGAAGATTAAGGAACTGTGTGGAAGACAATGCAATTTTTTCTATGAAAAACTCGCTTCATATCTGTTTTTTGAATCGTCTTTATAAGTGTGATTGTGTATAAGTGGCAGTACCGTTCAATGTCAAGGAGAGACGACATGAACGCTACCAACTCGACAAAAGACATGAAAAAAGGAGTGATAGAAAAATGCCACAAAAATCAGATGTAATCTTCGTTGGAAACAAACCTCCGATGAGCTATGTCCTGGCAATCATAACAGCTTTTTCCCAAAGTGATCTGAAAGAGACTACACTGAAAGCTAGAGGACAAGCAATTACGACAGCTGTTGACGTAGCGGAAATAACTCGCAGTCGTTTTCTAAAAGATTTGAAAGTGACCAAAATTGCCATCGGAACAGCAGAGATGCCCCCAAGAGAAGGCGAAAACAGATCCAGAATGGTTTCAACGATAGAAATAACTCTTTCCAAAGCATAACCATGGCGGCGCAGCAAAAAAAGACTAAAATAAACTCTCCACTACCTTTTTATTACCCGCAAAGAAACTTTTTCAAGTGATTTTGATTCAAAATCTGCTAACATCGGTTTTTTCATTTAGCTCAGTTGTCTCAGTGTCAAGTTTTTAACTTGTTGTTTCGTTATAAGTAACAGTAGCAGGAATGCTGTAGAGAACTTCAATGGTGATGCTAGTGGTTTCTCTTGAAGACATAGAAAACGCAAGAAAAACCATTGTACCATTCATCAAAAGTACTCCTCTTGTACAATCACAGTTTCTAACTACTTTTTGCGGGTGTCCCTTGTTCTTGAAACTTGAAAATCTGCAGATTACATGCTCCTTCAAACCCAGAGGCGTTTTCAACAAACTTTTGCATTTGGATGTGGAGGAACAAACCAAAGGAATTATCACTGCTTCTGCAGGAAACCATGGCCAAGCAGTAGCATATGCTGCTCAGAAACTAAATTACTACGCGAGGGTTGTTGTTCCAAAACCTACACCGCAAGTGAAGATTGACGGAATAAGGAAATTCGGTGCTGATTTGGTTATATTTGGGAAAAACTATGACGAGGCTGAAAAGAAAGCGAAAGAACTGGCACGCAAAGACGGTTGTGCCTACATCTCACCGTACAACGACGAGAAAATAATTGCGGGACACGGCACAATCGGGTTGGAAATTCTTGAAACACTTCCCGAGGTCGACGTTGTTATGGTACCTCTAGGCGGTGGAGGTTTGCTCTCAGGAATAAGTATCGCCATAAAAAACAAAAGACCCAGTATTCAAGTCATCGGTGTACAGTCAAGATCATCGCCCGTAATGTATGAGTCTTTAAAAGCTGGAAAAATTGTTGCTCCGGAAAAGGCAGGAAAATCAGTTGCAGAAGGTCTCTCCGGCAATATTGGACCATTAACTTTTGAGATTGTGAAAAAACATGTTGACTTAGTATTGTTAGTGAAGGAAAAAACACTGAGAACCACAGTTTACCTGCTTTGGGCTCATGATAAGCAGGTGGTTGAGGGTTCAGGAGCAGCAGCTGTTGCACCCATAATTGAAAATAAGCCTCTGTTTAAGGATAAACGCGTTGTCTCTGTGGTAACTGGTGGCAATATCGACCGAGACTTGTTTGAGAGTATAGTCGCCTCTGAAAGTTGATGGATTCCGAGTTCTTTTTGCTGATAGGAGGTTTATTTTTAATAAGTACTGAGAATTCATAATTGTTTTAATATTTTAACTTAGAGTATGTGATTGCAAGGTGAAGTGTATGAATGAACAAATCCTCAAAGCCTGCAAAGAATTGATTGACGACATTAAACTGGGTTGCGCTGACCTCGTTTTTAAAGACTTATGTCTAGATGTTTTATCCAGAGCACGCAATGTCCTTTCTGATGAGCAATTTAGTAAGCTTGTAGAGTATGCAGATGAGAAGATGAAAGAGAAGACTCCTCTAGCAGTCCAGCCAATATTGATTAATGAATAATAAAAACCCAAAATAATTTCTCTATCTATCGACGCTTGCGGAGCTCGGAAGTCGTTCCTGACTTCACCTTGCTTCGTTTTTTCCGCCTTCAGCATTGAGTCGCCATCTTTTTCTATCATTTTTACCGGTTTTTATGCCTCTTTCTGTAACTCCATCCAGATAGTAGCTATATTGTGGTGCTTCTAATGTTTTTAGATGACAAATTTTATATTGTCCTCCGTATTGCATAAGGACATCGTGTAAGAAGCGATTTTTACACGCAAAACTGTAATAAGGAGTTGAAAAACAGTCAATGTCCGATCGAGAATTGCACAAGGCAGTTTGCTCTGAGTGCGGTCAGGAATGTGAAGTTCCTTTCAAGCCTGATCCGAATAGACCCGTTTACTGCCGAGAATGTTGGTCAAGGAAAAGGCCACCACGAAGGCGATATTAAGTTTTTAACGGTAAAAATCACATAGTCAATTTTTTCCTTTTTATTTTTCTATTGAATGGTTTGCTACTCAAGAGTGCAAATTCTGAACTTCTCAGACAAAACCTAAATATCAAAGGCGCGTTCTAAGCATTCAGAAAACGTAATCGGGCCGGTAGTTCAGTTGGTATGAACGCCTGACTTGCACTCAGGAGGTCTGGGGTTCAAATCCCCACCGGTCCACTCAAATTCTTCGTTATTCTTACAAAAAAGGAAAGCCACGGTTCACAAAAAACTCCCGTTACTAGCATTCCTGAGGACGAACTGAGAAATAGTTGACCACTAAAAATCAAAATTATTTTATCATAAGAAACTGGCTTATATTTGAAAAGAAATCAACTCGAAAATGTTTTAAACAAATCACATTGACTAAGATTTAACAAAAGAACTCTTTTTGTGAGTAAGAGGTGAAAGGAGGAGGTGAACAAATCGAATAAGAAAAATCACATTAATGTAAAAGTTAAAGCTACGTCATTAACAATTTTGCTTCTTACAGCTTTTTTAATGACTGCGTTGATTGGAATGCAATTTGTCGAGGAAGCATCTGCTGTTGAATATACCGAGTACACTGGCACTTTGGAAGGCGCAGATTGGGCACTTCGTATTCCTGACCTCTGGAATGGAATGCTAGTCCTATGTTGCCGAGGATATAGCCATGATCCGATTGTTGATGTGAGAACTGTAGGGCCTTTTTCTGGAATGTCTACCACACTGTTGGAGCAGGAATTTGCTGTCGCAGCATCCAGTTATGGTGTAGGAGGATACTGTGTCCCTGAAGGCATCAATGCCACACGTCAACTGACAGAGTACGTCATCGATAATTACAACGTTTCAGGAAAAGTCTTCATAATCGGCGCTTCAATGGGCGGAGGCATCGCTCTGTTGCTGGGAGAAAAGTATCCTGAACTTTACAGCGGCGTCTTAGACATGTTTGGTTCAAAGGATATGAACTCTCAATATGAAACCAAAGTGAGATGGTCTAGTCTAAACGATACTGAACTCACCGCAGAACTGGACGCGTTGACAGCGCCTTCCCCACCAACCGGGTTCCCATCGCTGGATGTTCTCCGAACATTCTGCAACGTGAGCGCGACTGACATAGAGACTAAACTGGGTGGAACTCCGCAAGACGAGCCAGAAGCTTATGAAGCCGCATCCCCAGTCTATAACGCAAACATATCCATACCCGTAATAACCGTGCATGGAACAAGTGATGCTCTTGTGCCTTACTCGCAGTCTGTTGTGTATAAAGAAGCAGTTGCCAACGCGAGTAGCTCATCCCTTTACCGTTTGCATGCTGTAGAAGGGGCTGAACATGGTGGCCCTATTATGAGAGATGAAGCACTTGCACGCTTTGATGACCTTGTTGGGTGGTCGAATTACTTGACTGGAGTTTATGACTGGCCAATGTTTGGTCATGACCCTCAACGTACCGGTTACACAGAATCACAAGCCCCAAACACGAACCAAACCATGTGGACCAGCACCTTCAGCGGCGGCGCAGGCACACATCCTGCAGTTGCTGACGACAAACTGTTCATAGGCGCATGGGATTCAAGGTTCTATTGTTTCAATGCTGAGACAGGCACACAAATATGGAACTACACAATCGGAGGTCCAATATATCAAAACTCCGCTTTTGCCGATGGCAAGATTTACGTAGGTTCATCTAGTAATAACCTGTACTGTTGGGAAGCTACAAATGGAACTCTAATATGGAACTATACCATGGGTGACTGGGCAGGTGCTCCCGCTGTTATTGATGGCAAAGTCTACGCTGGCTCAGACGATAACAACACCTATTGCTTAGATGCTGAGACGGGAGCAAAAATATGGAACTACACAACCAACGGCAGAGTAGTTTCTGCTCCAGCTGTTTCAGACGGCAGAGTCTACGTGAGTTCCGTTGAAGACCACAACATTTACTGTTTAAATGCTACAACAGGCACAAAAATATGGAATTATACAACAGGCGACGAAGCATGGTCTACTTCTACTGTCGCCTACGGTAAAGTATACGTGGGTTCAAATGACTACAACATTTACTGTTTAAATGCTACAACAGGCACGAAAATATGGAATTATACAACAGGCAACATTATCTACATGTGTTCTCCTGCTATTGCCGATGGCAAAGTCTACGCCGGTTCACATGACAGCAATGTTTACTGCTTCAATGCGTCAACGGGCACAAAAATATGGAATTATTCAACCAGCGGCGAAGTCTACGGTTCTCCTGCTATTGCCGATGGCAAAGTCTATGCTACCTCCCGTATCGACGGCAATATTTACTGTCTGAATGCTTCCACCGGAGCGTTCATCTGGAGCTACCTAACTGACAATCCATCATTACTTTATGGAGGTGCTGTTGTCGCCAACGGCGTTGTTTATGTGGTTTCAGGAAACACTATTTACGCTATCGGTGGTGTATACTTCATTTCAGAGAGCTTGAGCGTCGAGGTCTTTTTGATGCTGGTGACTATTATAGCCGCGGTTAGCTTCAGCCGTTTCTGCGAATATCCAAAATTGAAGAAAAAGCATTTTAAAAACAAATGAATTGAAAACATAAGCCTTAAACCTCCATCTTTTTCCTATTTTACGGGCAATCTATATAACACAAAACAAAAAGGGCATTTTGCGGGTGATATCTCCACTGTGGCTGATGTGCAAATCCCCACCGGTCCACCAAAACGCCTATTTTTACAAATAAAGATTAAATTGGACTTATTTAGGCTAATAGAGCGTAAATTGATTGTTGTTTCGGGTTTGAGTTTGGGGTTAAAATTTTACCCCACACATGCGCGCGCGACTAATAATAAATACTAAATGATATTAATTGAAATAATGAATGAAAGGCTGCGCTCTTTCGGTGCAGTCATATGGTGAGAAGAAGACATGCAAGACAAGGACCTTCGACGCTACATCAAGACTACCGAGAAGATGGTCGTGCCCGCCAAGGTTGCGTCTACGACCCAAGGCAGCGCATTGCTCCGCAAGCTGCCGCTCCGACTCCAGCGGTACATCGTTAAGAGAGGGGCGCGCACCAACCCGTACATGAGCTTTGTCGTCGAACCGTACGCTGTATTCCTCGCCTTCGAGGTCACCGATACTGAGGCGGCTGAGCGGGTGTTGCCGCCGAACTATAGCTTGTTCCCTTCGGCGATGTTTAGCGATACCCCAAAGAGACCGTGTGCTATCATTAGCGCCTTCAACGTCCATACGAGCGTGTTTTGGGGGAGTCGCGTGGAGTTCTACCTAATCGCTGAAAACTGCAAAACCGGCCTTCTCTCTTGGATTATCGTTGAGTATGAGAGCAACACACACAGCTACGACCCGAGCCAAGGCTTCATCGGTCCGAGCACATCGCATTCGGTAGTCACGACTTCCTATCTCGGAGAGATCATTGTTGATGTTGTGAGCGCGAAGTCCGACAACAGTCTCGTCCTCGTCACCGATCTCAAGAAGGGTGTGCTCACGGAACTCGATCAGCGCCTGTGGGTCGAGGGCAATCTCTCAGTAGACTACGGTGGTGAGCTGCAGCAATGCACCAAGCCGTTTAGTCTAGTTTTCGATCCGAAGGAGATGGCGCAAGCGCTTAAGGTCCCGCTTATTGATATCTCTCTGTGCACTAATACATTCGGCGGCGGCGCATTGGACTCCATGCCGTTCGAGGTAGCGTGCTTCCCATACGCGCAACACTTCGTCACAACGAGCGTCCCAACAGCCACTTCGATGCGTACGGCCGAGGATCTCGAGCATGCAGTGAACGAGATCAACGACAAGATGAATGCCCCTCAAGAGACGGGTTGCCAAGAGTAAACGATCACGGCTAGCTAGTTAGGAATATTCGAATTAGTTTTGTATATGTGCGGACATAATCGTAACTTCTGGTAGCTTATGACTGAAAATTGAATTTAAAAATGGGGGTTTGCGGGTGATACTTAATGTTCAATAGTTCGAGAATTTGCAATGTCAGATAAGTTGCCTGAAATATTCTGGGAAATACATAGTGGTCTTCCAAGAGCAGGTCTTGGTGATAATAAGTCAACTCGTAGAGCTTATCAGATGCTAAAAGACTTGCCAAAGAATCCGCGCATACTAGACATAGGCTGTGGTCCTGGCATGCAGACTATTGAATTGGCAAAACTATCTAATGGTTTGATTGATGCTTTGGATAATCATCAGCCTTTTTTAGATCAATTAGAGCTTAAGATAAAAAAAGGGGGATTTGCTCGCAGGATTAAGCTAGTTAAGGGTGATATGTTCTATTTGCCCTATGATAACAATACTTTTAATTTGATTTGGTCTGAGGGTGCAATATTCATTATTGGTTTTGAAAAGGGATTACGAGCCTTTAAACCTCTTTTGACTGATAAGGGGTATCTTATTGTTTCGGAGCTTTCATGGTTAAGAAATGATGTGCCTTCAGAAGTTAATGACTATATGAAGCATGTTTATCCGACTATTAAAACAATACAAGGGAATTTGAATATTGCTAAAAAGGTGGGATATAGTGTAGTTGGGTCTTTTGTTCTTGTGTCTGAAAATTGGTGGACTGATTATTATAATCCAATATTGGAAAAACTTCCAAGCTTGAAAGAAAAATACAAGGATAATAAGGAAAAACTGCAGCATATTGCTTATCATGAAATTGAGATTGAGATGTTCCGCAAATATTCAGATTATTATGGCTACGTCTTCTATGAATTTCAATGTTGAACATGACTAAGTAACTAACAGAAAGCTTCCCATCGCTTGCGCGTTGGTGTGATTTGTTTACTATTTAGCTAACCAGGTTCCAATTTTTATTGCTTTTATGAAGCTTGCCCAAGCGGTGATTGCTAATAGTTGGTTTTTTTGAGAACTGTGTTTTTGAAAGCTGTTTATGGTTTTTTTGTCTATGCGATAAGGAAGATTTATAGTTAGAAGGGCAAGTTTGGTAGCAATTTCTGCTAAGGGATCCATTTTGCTTCTTGTTTCTCTTATCCATTGAATTTCATTTTGCTGTGAATTTGGGCTCCACTCATCTATGTGTTTGATTATTGTTTTTCGGGTTGTTATTGGGACATAATTTTTTTCTATGTCTTTTATTGCTGCTGCAAAACGGGCATATGCACCTGCTACGTGAGGGGAGTTTTTAGCCCATGCTAGGTCTTTGGGTAGGTTTCTTTCTGGTAGAAGGGATAGTGATGTTCCAGGTGTTTTTTGGCGGTTTACGGCTTTCTTGAAGAGGCGACTTGCAATTCTTTTCATGGGAGTTCTGAAGATAGGAAGGGGTAGTGGTGTTTTTCCTAAAAATATTGTGACTAGAGGATTGATGTAGTGGTAGAAGACTGCGGTGCCGATTATTTCTGGGGCTCCTTCATCTTTGAAAGGCGGATTTTTAATTAGTTCTGAGTCTGGTGATAGGGATGCCAAAGCCCATTCTGTAATTTTTCTTATTTTTGGGTTCATTATCTTTTGGTATTGTTCTTTTGTTATTTGTTCCGCCGTTTGTTTGTATCCTTTTGCTGTTAGCATGATTGTGTGAGCGTCCACGCAGTAAGGACATTTGTTAAGTTGAGATATGCAAGCTGCAATTGATTCTTTTGTTTCTCGGGGTACGTTTCCTACAAGCTCGGATTCTCTGGATGCCATCCAGACTCCTGCAAGAAGTTGAGGTAAAGGTGAGTGGAGAGTGAATGGCTCTACAATTCTGCCAAAATCTTGTTTTATTTGGGAATAAACTCGGGCTACCAATCCTTTGGCTTTGGATGGTTTTACGGGAACTAGGTG
>Ga0209536_100002547_pt1 | contig 29696 bp, 26 predicted proteins | sample DeeMarSeWOR28_12_FD_187461 | JGI IMG/M metagenome (GOLD analysis project Ga0209536, IMG submission 187461) | Marine sediment microbial communities from White Oak River estuary, North Carolina - WOR-2-8_12 (SPAdes) (version 2) | ecosystem: Environmental > Aquatic > Marine > Intertidal zone >...
AAGTATGGAGATTGCTTCTTCATGTGCGCTTCTTGACACGGCCGAGACGGCAGCGATAAATCTTATTTCATCGACAACTGGATCAGTACTGATCATAACCTTTTCAAATTCTGCGTAGTATTGATCAACCTTTTGTAAATCCTTAAAATGATAGGCAATCACCACCAGCCGCGCGTAGGCCTTGAAAGTATACGGTGATGTAGGATAATTATTGACCAGATTAAGATAGGCCTCATTGGCCGCTTCAAACCTGTCAATCTGAAAATTTGCTTCACCTTTATAAAAATAGATGTCGTCAAGTGTATTTATAAATGTATAACGGTTTAATATTTCACCCAACATCCTGTCAGCAAGATCATAATTACGAAAATTATAGGCTAAAAGAGCGGAGTTCAGTTCACGCTTAAACATTCGATCTTTTTCCATTGATGTACCGTTCTTCATAAGCCGGTTTTTGATAACCTGGATATCGGTCCATCGGGCCTCATACTGAAGAGCATTCGCTCTTCTCCATTCAACAAAAAGATCCCAAATAGTCGCCTTACCGGAGGTTGGAGAATATGAGACGGGAGACTCCGGTCCTCTTGCATCGCCAAATGAGTTAAGTAGTTTTTGATTTGAAGACATTAATTGCTGATTTAACTGTGCATTGCCTTCAAGCTGTGCGCCGGGGTCCAGTTTCAACATCTCTTCAGCGATATACAGAACCTGTATTCCGTCTTCAAATATTTTTTGACGTCTGTAATTGATCTCGCCCTGATCTATCGTTTCCCGTATTCGGTTATCCAATTGATCAATGAAAGCATTCAGGGCAGCAGAATTGTATCCACTCAATCGACTACGGAAGGCGTCCAGCTCTTCCAACCGAGTGAGAAGACCGGCAAAATATTGATCCCGAACCGCAGACACATTTTTTATCCGGGATTTGATCTCATCATTTATATCCCGCATCTGCTGGATTAAAAATCTCTCGCGTGCAATTTCGTTCTTACCAAATCTCAACAGATTTTTATTGATATATTCCTGCAATGCCTGCTGGAAGTCATCATCCAACGATTGAGCCTGAGAATATACCTGCTGAGAAAAGATAAATGAAAGAAAAATTGCGAGGAATATGAAACGGTTTTTGGTCTTCATACCCCCATCCAAAACTTAAGTAATACCTTATTATTTAAATAATTTACGTTAATTTAAACTTTTCAAGTAATTAATCAAGAAAAAATAGTAAAAATTATAATATGTATTCGGCACAAAACCGCCAAAGATTTAGGAAAAAAATAAAAAAATAGGTGTCTATTTTCGGGATGCAACTTTAAGTCTGTTTAATGCACGTAAATATGATAATTCTGCTTTTGCCAGATCAACATCTCCTATTTTGTCTAATCTCTCCCGCGCTCTTCGCTCAGCCTCTTTCGCACGAGATACATCAATATCATCGGCAAATTCTGCTGATTCTACAATGATACTTATCGTATTTTCTCTCACTTCAAGGAATCCACCACTTGTTGCCAAACGCTTTTCCCCATCCTTCATCCGTATTCTCAATTCTCCGATCCGAAGAATTGACAAAAAAGGAGCGTGTCCTTCTAGGATCTGAAATTTACCGTCCTCACCGGGAGCGGTACAAGAAGTTACTTCTCCGGCAAATGCAATGCCATGAGGTGTAACGATTTCTATATTTAATTCACCCATTTTAAATATCCGTGTTTATTTCGATATGCAATATGGGCACGGCATGCAGTGCCCCTACATATCAACTTTATCATTCTTTCATCCCTTTGGACGTTTCCAGTACCTCATCCACTGTGCCCTGCATATAGAAGGCCTGTTCAGGAATATCATCATATTCACCATCAACGATGCCTTTGAAACCGCTGATTGTCTTTTCCAAAGGAACATATTTTCCTGCTGAACCTGTAAATTCTTCAGCAACAAAAAACGGCTGGGAAAGGAATCGTTGAATTTTTCTGGCCCTTGCGACGACGATCTTATCTTCTTCAGATAACTCGTCCATACCAAGAATCGCGATAATGTCCTGCAAGTCTTTATATTTTTGTAAAATTTGTTGAACATTTTTAGCGGTATTATAATGCTCTTCACCAACGATTCTGGGATCCAATATTCGGGAGGTAGAATCCAGAGGATCCACAGCGGGATAAATCCCCATCTCAACAATCTTTCGGGATAATACAGTGGTGGCATCCAAATGTCCAAAGGTCGTCGCTGGTGCAGGGTCCGTTAAATCATCCGCCGGAACATAGATGGCCTGGACGGATGTAATTGATCCTTTTTTTGTCGATGTAATTCTTTCCTGCAATTCCCCCATCTCTGTAGCCAAAGTTGGCTGATAACCGACAGCCGATGGCATTCTACCTAATAGTGCCGATACTTCAGATCCGGCCTGAGTGAACCTAAATATATTATCAATGAATAATAGAACGTCTTTTCCCTCTTCATCACGAAAATATTCGGCTAGAGTTAATCCTGAAAGTCCAACTCTTTGTCTTGCTCCGGGAGGTTCATTCATTTGTCCAAATACCAGCGCAGTTTTTTCAATAACCCCCGAACCTTTCATTTCAAGCCACAAATCATTTCCTTCACGGGTTCTCTCACCTACTCCGGAAAAGACTGAATAACCACCATGTTCTGTGGCAATATTTCTGATGAGTTCCATGATCAATACTGTTTTTCCGACACCGGCTCCCCCAAATAACCCGGTTTTTCCTCCCTTTGAGTAAGGTTCGAGAAGATCGATAACTTTAATTCCTGTTTCAAGAATCTCGGTAGAGGTGGCTAAATCTTCATAACGGGGAGCGGAACGGTGAATGGGATATCGTTTAGTGGTTTTCACATCTCCCATTTCATCAATGGGATCACCAATGACATTAATCAGTCGTCCTAGCACTTCCGGGCCCACCGGCACTGAAATTCCATCTCCCGTATCAATGGCATCCATTCCTCGGACCAGCCCGTCTGTCGAATCCATTGCTACACAACGGACAATATTTTCTCCGAGATGTTGCTGTGCCTCGAGTATAAGCGTATTACCATCCCCACGATCAATTTTAACCGCATTATATATAGCCGGAAGATCCCCTTCACTAAATTCTACGTCAACAACCGGACCAATTATCTGGCTAATTTTTCCCTTATTCATTGAGTTACCCTATCCTCATTTTAATTTTCTTTTAATGCTTCTGCACCACCGACGATTTCAGAAATCTCTTTTGTGATCGCTGCTTGTCTTGCTCTGTTGTAATGAAGTGTTAATTCAGCAATTAATTCTTCGGCATTTTCAGTCGCGCTCTCCATTGCTGTCATGCGGGCGCCCTGCTCAGCAGCATTACTCTCCAAGAGCACCTTCCATATCTGAACATTTAACTCTTTTGGTACAATTGATTTTAGTATTTCCAATTTCCCTGGTTCATATAGATAATCTACCTGTGATGCAGATGCTTTTATCTCTTCATTTGGTATAAATGGTAAAAACTGTTCGAGTGTCACATCCTGGCGGACGGCAGATTTAAATTCATTATATAACAGATCAATGCGGTCAAAATCACCCTGCATATATAATTCAATAAGACCGGAAGCAATTTCCTGCGCATCACTGAAATTCAGATGATTAAAAAAATTGATTTTATGATTGACGATTGTGAATGATCTTCTTGAAAAAAATTCGTAGCCTTTTTTACCGACCACATACAACGATACTTCTTTATCTTGAAAAGTCTCTATATTTGTAAGTGCTTGCCTGATAATATTTGCATTGAACGCACCACAGAGTCCTCTATCGGCTGTTACAACAACGAGTAATATTTTTTCGAGAGGACGCTCTGTAAATAAAACATGATCCACATTTTCCAGCCGTGCAACCAGATTTCCGACAACCTCCTGCAACTTATACGCGTAGGGCCTTGTTGAAAGAATTTTCTCCTGCGCTCGTCGTAGTTTTGCCGAGGCTACCATTTTCATTGCATTGGTAATTTGTTGTGTACTTTTAACACTTGAGATACGTGTCCGTATTTCTCTCAGAGTCGCCATTAATTAGCCTCTTGCTTAAATCCTTTTAAGAATGTCTCTAAAGCACCAACCATTTGTTTTTCAAGTTCTTCATCAATCTCTTTTTTCTCGGCCAGATTCGGCAAGAGATCCTTATGCTTCACTTCAAGATACTGAATATATTCTTTTTCAAACCGTTTAAGATTTTCAACTTCGATGGAATCAAGATATCCGTTTGTCGCGGCATAGATGATCGCGATTTGCTTTTCAAAATCGATCTGAGCATATTGATCCTGTTTGAGAATTTCGACCAATCGTTCTCCACGATGAAGTTGCTGCTGTGTTGCTTTATCAAGATCCGAACCGAATTTTGCAAAAGCCTCTAATTCCCTGTATTGCGCAAGATCTAATCTCAATCGTCCCGCTACTTGTTTCATTGCCTTGATCTGAGCATTACCGCCCACTCGCGATACTGAAATTCCGGCATTAATAGCCGGTCTGACACCTGAATAGAATAAATTTGTTTCAAGGAATATTTGACCGTCCGTAATAGAAATAACATTCGTGGGAATATAGGCAGAAACATCACCGGCCTGGGTTTCAATAATTGGCAAAGCGGTTAATGAACCGCCACCCAGGTCATCATTTAATTTTGCTGCTCTTTCTAACAAACGTGAATGAAGATAAAACACATCACCAGGATAGGCTTCACGTCCGGGAGGTCTGCGTAATAACAAGGATACTTGTCGGTAAGACCAGGCATGTTTTGACAAATCGTCATATATAATCACGGCGTGCCTTCCATTGTCCCGATAGTATTCCCCGATCGCTGCACCCGAATATGGTGCAAGATACTGTAGCGGGGCAGGTTCACTTGCATTAGCAGATACAACAATAGAAAACTCCATTGCGCCATGTTCTTCGAGAGTTTGGATTACCCGAGCTACAGTTGACGCTTTTTGACCAATAGCCACATAAATACAAATAACATCTTTACCTTTTTGATTGATGATAGTATCTATCGCTACAGCGGTTTTACCGGTCTGCCTGTCACCAATAATTAATTCACGTTGCCCGCGACCAATCGGTATCATCGAATCAATCGCCTTAATGCCTGTGGCAAGGGGCTCTTTCACCGGCTGCCGCTGGATAACGCCTAATGCTTTGCGTTCAACCGGCACAAATTGTTTGGCATTAATTTTGCCTTTGCCATCCAGTGGTTCTCCCAGAGGGCTGACCACACGTCCGAGCATTTCGTCACCCGTTGGAATCTCCACAATTCTATTAGTCCTCTTTACAAGATCACCTTCCTTGATGAGAGTCTCTTCACCAAACAGAATGACACCGACATTATCTTCCTCTAAATTTAAAACCATTCCCATCACGTCATTTGGGAATTCTACCAATTCCCCTGCCATGACTTTCTCCAACCCATAAACACGGGCAATACCATCTCCCACCTGCACGACAGTCCCGGCATCATAAACATCAGCTTTCTGCTCATAGCCCGCTAATTCCTTTTTCAGGATCGCAGATACTTCATCCGGTCTTACTGCATTTCCCATTTGCTATATCCTCTTCATATAGAAATTATATAGTGTAGAGACCTGTAGAGACGCAGCATGCTACGTCTCTACAAAGCCTGGTATACATATTTTTTATTACAAAAATTATCCGTGAACAAGTCGGGCTCGCATCTTTTCAAGTTGTGTCTTTATTGAAAGATCGATCACTGTATCCTTGATTTTGACGATAAATCCACCGATGACTGAATCGTCAATCTGAAAACTGAAAACTACTTTCTTACCCGTCATCTCCTCAATCCGCGATTTGATATTATCTGACTGATCTTCCTCTACAGATTGTGATGATATCAACAGACAAGAAAGTATTCCCTCATGATCTAAGACTCTCTCTAAATACTTATCGATCATTTCCAAAAGAAAGCCACTTCTTTTTTTGCGGCTCAATAGTTGTAAAAATTCATAAGAAAGCGGACTCACCTCATTCTCGAATAGCTTCTTGAGCACACTTGCTTTAGTTTTTTCTTCAATCAACGGATTGCTTAAAAACTGATTGAACTCCGTATTTTCTGTACAGATTTTCCGGATGATCTCCAGATCGGTCCGCACCTCATTAATCATATTTTTTTCCAGAGCCAGATCAAAAAGTGCTTTACTATATCGAATTGCGACGCGACTCAATATTCCTCCACCTAATGTTGGCTTGATTTGGGCATTTTTTGGATAAACTCATTAATAATCGATTTTTGTTTTGTTTCATCAACCGATTCGCCGATAATTTTCTTGGTCGCCGCAATTGCCAGATCTGCTACCTCACTCCGCAAGGAATAAAGCGCATCATCTTTTTCTTTTTCAATCTCCGCCTTTGCTTTATTCAAGATATTTTCGGCATTCTCCTTTGCCTGCTCTAAAAGTTCCTGACGTGACTTTTCAGCAAGTTCCCGGTTCTCTTTAAGCATCTTTTGTGACTCTTCTTCAGCCTTTTTTATCATCTCAGTATGTTTCTCAAGAAGAGACTCTGCTTCTTCTTTCGCTTTCTCTGCACGATCAATAGAATCCTTAATTGTATTTTCCCGCTTTTCAATCGTAGAGAGAATCGGTTTCCATGCTACTTTGTACAGGATAATTAACAGGACGAAGAATGTTACCCATGCCCAGATCATTAACCCAGGATCTAAATCTAACATAGGATCATTCCCTGTAATAATGATTATTTAAAACTGAGTAGTAAACAGGCGACTGCACCGATAAGGGCAACACCTTCGATTAATGCGGCAGCAATGATCATGGTCGTACGGATATCATTGGTTGCTTCGGGTTGCCGCGCTGTACCGTCCATCGCAGAAGATGCGATTTTTCCAATTCCGAGACCAGCACCGAGTGTAACGATTCCGGCTCCGATTCCAGCTGCTAAATAAGCAAAAGCAGTTGCTAAATCACCCATCGAATTAATCCTCCAAATTGTTTTATTCCTTGATTGAAAAATGTGTGGTTCATCCCGCATAGAGGGGATGAACTACATCTGCTATTATTAATGTTCAGGATGAAGAGACATCCCGATAAATAGTGTTGACAACATGGTAAAAACATAGGCCTGAATAAAACCGACCAAGATTTCTAAAAAATTCACAAAGATGGCAAAACCAATTGAAAAAGGAGCTGCCAGCAAGGACTTAAAAATGACAATCAACGCCAGAAAGGCAAAGATCACAATATGCCCGGCAACCATATTTGCAAATAAACGCATAAGCAGCGCAAAGTGTTTTGCCAGTAAGCCCATTAATTCAATCACGAACATTAATGGAATCAAAGCAATCGGCACACCGGACGGAACCAATGCTTTAAAATGCCCGAAAAAACCATGTCTTATAATACCAAAGACTTGTCCGGTACCAAGTGTGATCAGGGCCATAGCGGCAGTGATGTTAATATTTCCGGTTGGTGTCGTGAATAGGGGGATAAGTCCCATTAAATTACAGGTTAGAACAAAGAAGAAAAAAGTCCCAATCAACGGTGTAAATTTTTTCCCATCTTCCTGTCCCAGGTTCGGAATAGCTACTTCGTCCCTTATAAATAGTATTAACATCTCCAGTATTGAGGCAAATCCCCTGGGTACCATTGGTCTTTTTCTAAAAGAAATTCCGAAGGCGAGAATCAAAAATAGTGCTGCCAACCAAATCATAACCACATGATTCGTGATGGAAAAATCGATTTGGATTCCTAAAACAGTAATTGGTTCAAATTGGGGAAGGTGGAGATGATATCCGAAGATATTCCATTCATTTGAATTTGTAACGTGGTGGACAATAAATTCTCCGACATTTTCTTCCTGTCCTTCCGTGGTTTCAGGACCATAAGCAGTCAAGAGTGCCATAACGTCAAGTCTTCCTTGTTAGTATCTGCTTCAAACTAAGTACTTCAAGAATCTGAAAAACAAAATACCAGATAAAAAACGATACTATAAAAATTTCCGTATCTATATTAGTGAATTTTACGATCAGTGCCATAGCAGCTAGGACCATCAGAAATCTGCCGATTACACTGAATAAAAATACCCTGCTAAATGCCTGTTGCCTAAATTTCGAAGCGTAATAATATGAAAAAAATCCACTTACCACATAAAATAAAGCACACAGGTTACCAGTTATAACAGCACTTAAAAATTTGTTCGAATAATTTACAAATTTATAAATAATTAAAATAAAAAAAAAACCAATAATTAATGATATTATGACCCGCAAAAAAAACGACTTCATCGTTTCTCTTTTTCCATCTTGCTGATCACTTTAAAAAGATTGTAGAGCCCCAAAAACAGACCACCCAGAATTCCAAATATGGTCAGAACAGGTTTTGTCATAAATGTGTCATCTAACCACCAGCCTAGTAAACCGAGCATCGCTATTGATGCGATGAGCACATAGGATATGTTAATATAGGGAGCCGCTTTTTGTAAAGAGCCGGCAACACCTTTAAGTTGTGATGCACCGTCTGATTTTGCCGATTTCATCTAAAACAGACAATTAGGTGGGTTTACTCATATCATTTAGAGGCTTTTGTTCCGTTTCGCCTGGCTCCTTCTTCCCCATATCAGAAGTACCTTCGAACACTGCCCCTTCATCTATCAATAGTTTACTTGCTTTTAAATCTCCGATTAAGACTGATTTGGATTCTAATACCAGTTTTTCGGCAACTTTTATTTTACCTTTTATTTTACCACCGACAATGGCGTTCTTTGCCTCTACATCTCCTTCAATTTCACCATTTACACCAATCGTGAGTGTATTTTTGCAAATCATCTTTCCCTTTATCTTACCATCAACCCGAACACTGTTATTCGCTTTCACAGTACCTTCAACGACCGTTCCACCACCCAAAAAATTTAACTCGGTAGAGGAAGATTCTACAGTATTTTCTTTTAATGCCAATGTATTATTCCTTTCATCTGTTTTCGTCAATTCATCTGTACAAACATCGTCGGATCAACTGGTTTTGAACCTTGCCATATTTCAAAATGAAGATGTGCTCCTGACGTAATTTGACCTGTATCACCAAGTAGAGCGATTACCTGTCCTTTCTTTACATATTCCAGTTCCTGACATAAATTTTGCATATTATGTTTATAAAATGAAAAGAAATTATATTTGTGCTGTATAATAACAACGTAACCCTCTTCAAAGGTCCAACCCGAAAAAATGACACTTCCGTCTGCCGTCGCCTTTACCGGTGATCCCATCTCCGCAGCAATATCAATACCAATATGTCCGCTATTGAGAATGGAGTTTGCTTGATATCCCCGGGTTACAAAACCTTTTACCGGCACTTCTGAAGGGATTGAATTGAAAATCGACCGGTCATACTCGATGCCACCCATTTTTTCCACACCGGTTGTCAATATATTCTCCGGATCTCCTTCCGATTGTTCAACCATCGTCACATAGCCGGAGAGAGCGGATTTTAATTTTCTGTCAACCTGTTTCAATTTATTAATATCGGCCTCTAAATCATCAACTTTTGCTAAATTTTTCTTTAATTGAATATTTTCTTCATTAAGGCGATCATAATCAAGAGCGAGTTCAGCCACCTTCCAGTAAGAAGCGGCACCGGCAATAATAAGCAAAATGGTAATAATCAGGAATATAAAGAGAAAACGAAGGACAGAGATACTTAACTTGATACTCTTTGTTGCCCTTTCATTGTCGGGAATTAATAAGAATGTATAGGATTTGATTTTTCGTTTCTTAAGCTTCAAAACTACTCTTAACTCTATGTAAAATAATAAGTTTAAATTTAGGTCTGCTCAAAAATAAATGCAAACATTTCTCTTTCCACCGCTAGTCGATTTTATCGAAAATTTCCAGGATTCTGTTAAGATCCTCCGGCGAATAAAACACGATTTCTATCGATCCACCTTCATTTTTTGACCGTACAGAGACTTTTGTTCCGAATACATCTCTCAACTTATCCTCAATTTTCAGAATATGAACAGATTTTTTCTTAGTCTTAACCGTCTGTTTTTGTTTTATTTCAGTAAGTTCTTTAACCAATTTTTCAAGTCTTCGCACAGAAATATCATTCTTAACTATTTTACTCCAGAGCTGAAGTTGCTGATCCGGCTCTTCTATCGACAATAAAGTACGGGCATGACCGACCGATATTTCACCCTCTTCTACACTCTTTTGAATTTGTTTTGGCAGACGCAGCAAACGAAGCATGTTGGTAATTGTTGAACGGTCTTTGCCAATTTTCTGGGCTATTTCATCCTGAGTCAAATTACATTCTTTTAAAAGACGTTGAAATGCATTCGCTTGCTCAATGGGATTCAGTCGTTCTCTTTGCACATTTTCCACAATTGCCAGTTCCAGCATTTCTTCCTTTGAATTAACTTCCATTACATAAGCAGGAAGTTTGTCGAGTCCAACTTCCAGCGCAGCTCTAAGTCTTCTTTCTCCCGCAATGAGCTCATAATGTGAATTGACTTTTCTCACAGTGATCGGTTGAATCAATCCTTTTTCTTGTATAGAATCTTTTAGTTCATCAAGTGCTTGTTGGTCAAAATTTACCCGTGGTTGGTATGGATTAGGCTTGACTTCAGTAATCCTGACCTCAATGAGATGACTGTCTGTTATTTCAATTGCATCCGTACCCTGAATTTGATCTGGTATAAGAGCACTTAAGCCTTTACCTAACCGCTTGGACTTCATTGTTTATTATTTCCTCCGCTAGACTTATATAATTTTGACTACCCACACAGACGGCATCGTACATAACAATTGGCTTACCAAAACTGGGGGCCTCACCTAATCGTACATTTCTGTTAATAATTGTTTTATAGACCCTGTCTTTAAAATACTCCCGTACTTCGTTTGCAACCTGCTGTGATAAATTAAGTCGATTATCATACATTGTCAGTAAGACACCTTCAATATCCAGTCGTTTATTAAGATTTTTCTGAACGAGATGGATTGTGTTCAATAACTGACTCAATCCCTCCAGTGCATAATATTCACATTGTATAGGAATCATAACCGTATCCGCCGCTGTTAATGCATTTATTGTTAAAAGACCCAGTGATGGTGGACAATCTATGAATATATATTCGTAGTAATCCCGTATATTTCCCAGTTTTGTCTTCAGTCTATTTTCACGATTATCAGCATTAATCAATTCTATTTCTGAACCAACCAAACGAATGTGCGAGGGAATCATGTCAAGAAAGGGAACATGTGTTTCAGATATGACATCTCCGGATTTGATCGAATCCAGCAATAACTCATAAATGCTTGGCTCATCTTCCTTTAGCCCGATACCCAGGCCACTGGTTGCATTTGCCTGTGGATCAACATCAATCAACAGTACTCTTTTCTCAGCTATTGCCAGACAACTTGAAAGATTGATCGCCGTGGTCGTTTTCCCCACACCACCCTTTTGGTTCGCAATGGCAATAATTCTGCCCATACTCAAAATATCCGATCTAATTAATAATATAGAGGGCGAGGTGTCCCCGTCCCTGAAATTGATTTACAATTATACGTTATCAAAAGATAGTTAATTTAAATTTTGCCTAACATGAAAGCAAGGGCAATGAAATATATTCCAACTTATAACTTCTCGCAATCCCTGGACTAAATACATTGGAATTCCCCCTCTCCTTAATGTTTAGACTGGAGAGATGGTTTACAGGTGTTCGGGGACATAATTTACACCATTAACATTAATGGGATTACAGGTAGTTTCTTCGATGTTATGCTGTGGTAAGGAAATTTGAGAGGTGAGATTTTCTAATTTTGCCAAAAAGCAGAGATTAAGCGACGAACTGTGTAGGGACGTAGCATGCTACGTCCCTACACGGCACGCCCTCAATAATTCTTTACCTACAACTTTAAAACTGTCAGGGTGTAACCAATGTCCTCAAACAGTTGCAACCCATCTTTCCCCTGTATGTTTTAAAGAGATGGCTATAGACTGAATTTTGTTTATCCCATTTTCTATCATTCTTTGTAAATTTCTACAGAACCATCTTTTGTAATAATTGATAAAAATTGCTAAACAAGATATATTACCTGTATCCCAACCAATTAACTTCCAGGAATAAATAATGACCACACAAAAATTCGACTACGATTACATCATTATCGGATCCGGTTTTGGTGGTTCCGTATCTGCTTTGAGACTTGCCACAAAAGGATACCACGTACTGGTTTTAGAAAAAGGTAAGTGGTTTAAAGATTCTGACTTTCCAAAAACGAACTGGAACATTAAACGATGGCTTTGGCTACCTCTCCTGAGATTGTTCGGATTTTTTAAAATCACCTATTTCAGACATATATCAATCTTATCCGGTGTTGGTGTTGGTGGTGGTTCATTGGTGTATGCAAACACTCTGCAGATACCAAAAAAGGAATACTTCCAGGCACCTACCTGGAGTCATCTGGAAGCTTGGGAGACTGAACTCAATTCCCATTATCAAACGGCTCTTCATATGCTGGGTGCCGTCAAAAATCCCCGATTGGAGATTGGCGACAAAGCCCTGCAACAACTGGCAAATACAATCGGAAAAGGAGATAATTTTCAGCCGACAAATGTTGCAATATATTTTGGTGAACCAGATAAAACAGTATCCGATCCTTATTTTGACGGTCATGGTCCCGACAGAGCCGGTTGTAACTTTTGTGGTGGTTGTATGGTCGGTTGTCGCTTTAATGCCAAGAATACATTAAATAAAAATTATCTCTATCTGGCTCAGAAAAAAGGGGCTAAAATTCAGGCAGAAACTGAGGTTCATAATATAAACGTACTCCGGGATGAGCATGGCAAAGATGGCTACCGGGTATATTGGAAAAATTCAACAACTTTTTTGAAAAAACAGGGTAGTTTTACGACCCGAGGTATCATTTTTGCAGGAGGAGTTCTCGGTTCGATCCCTCTTTTATTAAAACTAAAGAATTCGTCATTGCCCTTCCTTTCAAATTTGGTCGGACACTATGTTCGTACCAATTCGGAAAGTTTTGTAGGGATTACGGTAGCGGATAAAAAAACAGTTTTCTCCGATGGTATATCCATCGGATCCATACTGAGAACAGATAAATTCACGCATGTAGAACCTGTTCGCTATCCTTCAGGTTCGGGCATCTGGCGTTTGTTAATCGCCCCAATGGCCCAAAGTCATAATATTTTTGTACAGATCGCAAACTTTATATGGGACTGGTTCTGTCATCCGATCAATAATCTCAAAGTATTTTTTGTTGACGATTGGGCAAAGAGGACGCAAATCCTGATGTTCATGCAAACTATCAATACAACACTTCGCTTTAGCCGTGGTATTTTTCGAATGAAATCCGGAATTGAAAAGGGTGAGAAGCTGCCTTCTTATATACCCGAAGCAAAGGAACTCTCTATGAAGTATTCAGAAATCGTTAAGGGTAAACCAACATCTTTACTGACTGAAATGTTACTCGGTATTCCACTTACTGCTCATATTTTAGGAGGAGCAGTCATGGGCAAAAATAGTGACCAGGGTGTGATTGATAAAAATAATCGGGTTTTTGGATATGAAAATATGTATGTGTGTGATGGCTCAATGATTTCGGCCAATCCTGGTGTTAATCCGGCTCTGACCATTACTGCCATTACAGAAAGAGCAATGAGTAAGATCCCTGACAAAAAAGATACAGCCGATTGTCACAATTAGACAAAAATTACTGAGTCACTGATTTCGATTTGTTTTGTGCTTGATTTATAAAAATTACTTAGTATATTCTCATGAGATAAAGTCTGCACTTTGATCAGCGCCTTTAGTGAAATGATTGAATCTATCAATGTATAACCGACTGCTATATAATACTCATTCTTATCACGAAACTACTTTCTTTAATTTAACTGTGATGGCTTATCTTATTATATTAATTGAAGTTTTAGGGATTTAGTGCATAAATCAATTTTTCTAAAAGCTCAGTGATCTTTGTGTTATCTGTGGTTACATAGTATTAGTTATTCATTATATCTAATAAAAATTCTAAAGGAAGGAGGAAATCATGCCTTTAGGGAAACTAAGAGAGTATCTGGATGATAATAAAATTAAGTATGTCATCAAATCTCACTCCGTTGCCTATACCACACCTGAGATTGCTGCCCTGGCTCACATTCCCGGCAAGGACTGGGCGAAAACTGTCATTATCAAAATTGATGGCAAATTGGCGATGGCTGTATTACCTGCTTCTTACCGCATCGACTTTGATGAACTTAAAATAGCGATAGGCAATAAGAAGATCGAACTGGCAACTGAAGAGGAATTTGAAAGTCAGTTTGCAGATTGTGAATTGGGAGCGATGCCCCCTTTTGGAAATCTGTATGATATGGATGTTTTTGTCGCTGAGAGCCTGGCCGAAGATGATGAGATAACATTTAATGCCTGCTCACACAAAGAACTCATGCAGATGTCATATAAGGATTTTGAGAAACTGGTTAATCCCAAGGTGATAAAATTTTCATATCAATATTGATCTCGGTGCTCGGTGCTCGGTGCTCGGTGCTCGGTGCTCGGTGCCTAAAAAGTTGATGTTTTTTCGATGGTTTTGTCAAGTTTCTTTAAAATTTTTTCAAAACTCATAATCCTGAGACGAGAAGCGAGAGCCGAGTGCCGAGAACCGAGGATCGAGGATCCAGCATCCAGGATCACACAATCAAGTTCAGCAAACCATACCTAACGAAACGTGGGGGATTATAAATGAAGAGAGCTGCCCATGGAAGAAAGGATCGATTAATTAAAGAAAAAAGACATGACAGTTATTTGAGTCAGACAAAATTTCCGGAACCAACAGCCTGTAGTAAGTGCGGTGTGGTCTTTACGAATGGTCGTTGGGCCTGGAAAGAAACAACAGAAACAGCGCATAAAATTATATGTCCTGCCTGTAAGCGACAGGCAGACAATTATCCTGCGGGAAGAATTAAGCTAAGCGGGATATTTTATCAGGACCATAAAAATGAAATTCTTAATTTAATTCAAAATGTGGAGAAACAAGAAAAGCAGGAACGTCCATTAGAAAGGATCATGGACATTCGCTCTGAAAAATCCATGACGATGATTACCACAACAGGTATTCATGTAGCACGTCGTATCGGCGAAGCGTTATCTCGTGCCTATAAAGGCGAATACAGTATCAATTACGCGAATGGTGATGATCAGATTCAGGTGACCTGGCATCGTTAATGAATAAAATCAGTATTCTTTTTGCCCTAATACTGCTTGGAATTACAGCCGTTATTACGCAGGTAGTACTTATCCGTGAGCTTATTGTACTTTTCTCCGGAAATGAACTTTCTATTGGAATTATTTTAGCAAATTGGTTAGTTCTTGAAGCGACCGGTAGTTATCTTGCCGGTCGCTGGGCAACAAAACAAAATGAGCATCTTCCACCCTATGTTTTCCTTCAGTGGTTACTAGCAATTGTATTACCATTCTTATTTTATCTGACGAGAGCACTACCCTCACAGCTGAATTTCATCCCCGGTGAGGCAATTAGCATTACAACAATCTTTTACCTATCCTTTTTATTACTCATTCCCATCGGTCTTATCAATGGCGCCCAGTTTAGTGTAGGTTGTAATCTTTTGTCCATTCTGAGAAAAAAAGACGCATCATTAATTGGTCGTGTCTATTCCCTGGAAGCAGTTGGAAGTATAATCGGCGGGGTGGTTGCAACATATGTCTGTCTCAAATATTTAAACAGTATTCAAACCGCATTTTTTCTATCGTTGCTGAATGTGATCTCAGCACTCTTACTATCATATTTCACATGGGACAAGAAAAGTGAGGTACAAAATAAAAAAATGCAGCTGCTTAAATCCGCGCATCTGGGAATACTGCTTTTTCTTCTTATCCTGTTAATCACCGGGCAGATTGGAAAAATCCACCGGGAGTCAATTGAAAAATTATGGCCGGATTACAGAATTGTTTCTTATGAGAATTCTATATTTGGCAATGTCAGTTTTCTGGAACGCTCTGACCAGTGGCATTTGTTCTCAAATGGAGTAACCGTGGCAACACTGCCTACACCCGATATCTCTCAAATTGAGGATTTAGCCCATTTTCCAATGCTGCTCCATCCTGAACCGAAAGATGTTTTTCTACTCGGAGGAGGGGTTGGAGGTATCATTAATGAACTTATTAAATACAATATTACCTCGATCGATTACGCAGAGCTGGATCCGTTACTTATACAGACAGTTTTATCTTATGCCCCTGACTCTATTATATCTCATTTAAAATCAGCTCTTGTTAATACTAAGAATGTAGATGGACGATTTTTCCTCAGAATGAATCAAAAAATATATGATGTGATCATCCTGAATCTCCCTGATCCCTCAACGCTTGTTCTAAATCGATATTATACATATGAATTTTTTGAGCTATGTCATTCACGCCTAAAGGAAAATGGTATTCTGGTTTTTCAGATTCCTGGAAGTTCATCCTATATGAATGAAGCACTAATAAAATTAACAAACAGCCTAATCACTTCTGCCTCGAAATCTTTCCGCTATCATCGTGTACTGCCATTTGAACATACTCTTCTTTTATTCTCTGATAAAGACGATATCGAAAAAGTGAATGCAAATATTCTCTCAGACCGGCTTGCATTGCGTGGAATCAAAACAAGGCTCTTTTCCGATCTTTATATAAAGTATAAACTGGACAGTACACGTGTCATGTGGTTTAATGAGGAGCGAAAGGTGGAGGAGTCCATACAAATAAACAGAGACCTTGAGCCGATAGCCCTTTATTATGATCTTGTTTATTTAAATTCTTCACTATCTCCTTCGATAGCTAAAACCTATGCATGGTTTGAAAATTTTTCGACAGCATTTTGGATGATTTTAATCATCATATTGTATGGTATTGTCTCACTTCTGCGTCACAAAAATATTCTGCACCCCAGATCAACAATCATTATGTCGGTATTTTCCACCGGATTATTTGGCATGGGATTAACCATTATTTTTCTTCTAACATTTCAGTCTTTTTATGGTTATATCTACTATTGGATTGGATTGATCATCAGCGCCTTTATGCTTGGATTATCAGGCGGAGGATTGTGGGGTTCTAAAGATGTCAGTAAAAACCGGGATTCTGCCACCTTCTTTTTTTATTTAGAAGAGACCATTACCCTTTACTTGCTCTTGATTATTGTCTGTATCATATATATCCAGTCTCTATTAAAATTTGAAATACTCTATTTGCTGTTTCCCTATATAATCCTGTTCTTAACATTCGTTTGTGGTGTTCTTGTCGGGGTACAATTTCCTCATGCAAACAAACTTTACTTGATTAAACCGGGTCGATTTACACAAACTGCAGGGGCGATCTATGCAACGGACCTTCTTGGCGCCTGGGCAGGAGGAATCTTATTCACTTTAATTCTAATTCCGATCGTTGGCACCATTGAAACAGTCTTCATCCTTTTCATCATGAAACTGGCCACAACACTGAACTTTAAACAGTCAAAAATATAAATTACTACAGCACAAAAAGTAGGAAGTAAGAAGTCAGAGGTAAGAAGTTAGAGATATAAAAACTTAATCAATACTTCTTACTTCTTATTTCCCACTTCCTACTTCCCACTTCCTACTTCCTACTTCCTACTTCCCACTTCCCACTTCCCACTTCTTACATCCTACTTCCAGACAGCAAGAATTACCCCGATGACGACAAAACCGTAGAGATGATAACCACCGTCTATCAGCAAAAGTTTAAACGACCTTCTGGCAAAAGCATTATTCGTTGCCATAGTTGAAATTACAAAACAAATCCATGCCCAAAATCCGGTATGCAACCCACCACCAATTGTGATAACATTCATATATGCTTCTACTCGCGCAATACCATAACTGATCAATAACGCTGAGATTGCTGCGGTTAAATACGATTTCCAGGCATCCTTCCGGGACTCTTTGATTTTCTCTTCAGTCAACCCTACCAAACCCATCCAAGAGTGACCAAACAAGACCGGTGAGTACCACAGAGCACCACCAATGTAATATACCAATGCTGCCACAAAAACAGCCAGATAATTGACATCTACCTGCATAACACCCTCCTTTAACTAATGGGTTGCTGTCATTCCCGCCCCGCATCAAGCATATCCCTGCGAAGGCAGAGATGTGGAGTAAATTCAGGCGGGTCGCCCCAGCGACTCGCCAAGGCGAGAATCTAAATCTTAGCAATAGGCCTAAATATAATAAAATTTCAAATTATAATAGATTATACCACATAAAATAAATATTTAATTCTCTTTATCAGATTGAGCACGCTGACCTCACTTGCATTCAATATCCAGAATCCAGTATCGAGAAGCCAGGATCGAGGATCGAGCATCCCCGATTAAAACGTCTCTTTCCTGTCGGCTCACCGGGATCAAATCATCCATGATTTGACCAGCATCCAGAATCGAGGATCCCAGATAAAAACGTTTTCTTCCAGAAAACATATCGGGACTAAATCATCCCTGATTTAGCCAGATTCGGCGAGAACCGAGAGCCGAGCACCGAGCGCCGAGAAACATTTGCAACAAAATCTCAGAGGACTTATTTTCAAGGTTTTGTAATATACAATCAAATAAGGATAATCGCATGTCAAGATTAAAAGAATTTCCACGTACGTTTTGGGTTGCAAATACAATGGAAATATTTGAGCGGATGGCCTGGTATGGTTTTTTTGCAGTCTCATCTCTTTATATTACAGGAGCGGTAAAAGACGGAGGACTTGGTTTTAGCGATGAAGATCGGGGTGTTCTTCAGGGCGTGGTTACTTTCTTTCTCTATCTTTTTCCCGTTGTTGCCGGAGCGCTCGCCGATCGTTACGGGTTTAAAAAAATGTTGCTCTCCGCATTTTTAGTGCTGACACCTGCTTACTATCTTTTAGGACAATTTAAGACTTTTCCAACTTTTTTCCTGGCTTTTATGTTGGTCGCACTCGGTGCAGGAATGTTCAAACCCGTTATTATCGGAACAGTTTCGAAAACAACGAATGATAAAACGTCGTCAATGGGTTTTGGTATTTTTTATATGATGGTAAATATTGGTGGCTTTGTTGGACCGATCGTCGCCGGGATTGTGCGCGGCTGGGATTGGAACTACGTATTTATTGCATCTTCGCTATGGATAACAATTAATATCTTTCTTGTCTTAATCTTCTATAAAGAACCCACATCCGAAAGTGTCTCAGAGAATCCGCGATCACTAAAACAAGTATTGACAGATATGGTGGAAGTACTGGGTAATGGCAGATTCTTTCTATTTGTTTTTGGCATGCTTGTGGTCCTTGTTCTTGGCTCGAAATATACATCTACCGGCATCGTTACCTGGACTGACATTATTCTTATCGTTCTCGCCTGGGTGGTATTAAATATCCTTTACGACCTCATTGTTCGAAAGATCGTTAAAAAAAATGATACTTCCTGGTATCTCCAGCCAATGAAACTGGGTGACTGGAGATTTGGATTATTTTTATTGTTGATGTCAGGATTTTGGACATCTTTTAATCAGATTTTTTATACCCTTCCCCTTCATATCAGAGACTTTGTCGATACCGCTGACTTGATGAGTGCATCTGTATCTTTTATGAAGTTCATTGGATTATCTTCTGCTATCGACACTTTTAAAAATTCGATGGTTACTACCGGACAGATAAATCCGGAATATATTATAAATATCAATGCGGGTGCAATCATACTTTTCCAGGTGCTTATCTCTTATCTTGTCAGCCGGTTAAAACCATTCACGACGATCTTCTGGGGCACCCTGATTACAGTGGTCAGTTTTTCAATATTGATATTTGGAACGATTGGCTGGATAGTCCTTGTCGGTATTGTTGTTTTTTCTTTCGGAGAAATGATGGCAAGCCCCAAGCAAAAAGAATACACAGGTAAAATTGCGCCACCAAACAAAGTCGCTCTTTATATGGGATATTTTTACTGGTGCGTTGCCTTAGGAAATCTTTTTGGTGGAATTTTATCCGGTCAATTGTATGCTGCCTTTGCCAGGGATATGCAACGTCCCGACCTGATGTGGTTGATCTTTGCTATACTGGCTCTGGGAACTGCTTTTTTGATCTACCTCTACGATAAACTGGTTATAAAGGGCAAAACTGATTAAATTAAACGGTAGTCTATTTACAGCAAAGAGCATGGGGCAGAGAGCATAGAGGCTCATTGCCCTATGCCCTATGCGTTTTGCTCAAGAAACCGTGGACAATAATAATTAAAGGTAAAAAATGTTTGGTATCGAACTGTTAGCAAAACTCATAAAAATTCTTCGATCGGCCGCCTCACCTCACCAAATTGCTGCCGGATTTGTCATAGGGATGATCATTGGCCTCACTCCTTTCTGGACACTACATAATATGATTCTCATTTTCATACTCATTATTGTCAATATCAATATTGGTACCGCAATTTTCAGTTTTCTTCTTTTTAGTGCAATCGCCTATCTGATCGATCCGCTGTTTCATAGTCTGGGCTATTTTCTTTTGGTCGATATGGAGGGTCTAAAAGATTTTTGGACATTTCTTTACAACCTGCCACTTGTGGCTCTTAGCAGATATAACAATACAGTTGTTATTGGAAGCCTGCTAATAGCACTTATTTTATCTCTGCCCACATATTTTCTGGCTAAAATAGGCGTGATCTACTACCGTGAGAATATCGATAGCAGGATTCAAAAGTGGAAACTGATCCAGGCGATCAAAGGGTCAAAGATTTATTCTTTTTATGAAAAAATCAGAAATATAGGAGATTAAACTGTGCGTTGGAAAGGTCTGATATTTGTCGTAGTATTCATTTCAGCTATATTTCTTTTGGGAATCATATTCTCAGATAGTTGGATTGAGAGTAAATTAGAAGATACAGGAACATCTTTTAACGGTGCCCGAGTGGATATCGATAATCTACAGTTTTCATTGACTCAATTATTTATAAAGTGGGACAGGCTACAGATCACTGATCCGGATCAGACGATGAAAAACAGAATTGAAACCGGAAAATGTGAGTTTGATCTGGAATTTCTTCCGTTGCTTAGCAACAAAATTATAATTGAGTCATTTATGATAACGGATATCAGGACAAATACGGATCGTACTGAAGATGGCGCAATTAGCGATGATGAGAAATTCAAAACACCCTCTGTTTTTCAGGAAACGGCCGATTACCTTAAACAGGAAGTTTCTGACGTAGTCAGTCCCCGATTCTCATCCCTGAAGCAGAATGCCAATGTTGATAGTATTATAAAAGTTCTTGATCTGAAATCCATTTCAAAAATTGCCAATCTTCAAAATGAAATCGAACTATCTTACCAAACATGGGAAAAAAAGATATCAGAATTAAAAATTGAAGATGATGTTAAGAATGTAGAAACTCAAATCAAATCGATCGATATAAACAACATAAAGACTGCTGATCAGTATTATGCTGCCGTCAAAAACGTCGATAATATCTATAAAACGATTAATACAACATCTACAGAACTTACCGATATCCAAAAAAGTCTTACGAAAGATATAACGAATATGTCTAGCATGGTGACTGAGGTAGATGATTGGATTGAAGAAGATTATAAACGTGCCCTGTCTCTGGCCAAAATCCCCGATATCAATGCAGAAAATATTAGCAAACTTATATTTGGAGAAAGAGTTGTTAACCAGATTTCATCCTATCTCGGTTACATATCTACCGCCAGGGAATACACACGCACTTACAAGTCGGCGAAACCGGAAAAACAATCACCTCCACGCCTTAAAGGACAGGATATCTATTTTTATAACAAGAATGCACGCCCGGATTTTTGGATAAAAAAATTAAATCTATCCGGATACACCGAAAATAATATAAAACTGAGCGGATTGATCAGTAACATCGTCTCAGATCAGCGCCAGATAGGAGATAATACGAAACTAGAATTGAAGGGAAATAATGACAAAGGAGCAGAAGTTACTCTTAACGGTCTATTTGACTATTTGACAGAAAATCCGAAAGAAAATTTTAATTTTCAGTATCGAGGTTTCTCCCTGGCAGATTATAAAATTTCCAATTCAAGATTTTTGCCAAACAAGATTAAAAGAGGTACGGGGCTCATAGCGTCCAAACTTGCACTGGAATCGAATCAGGTCGAAGGTGAGATTGCATTTAACGGAAAAAATCTCAGATTTGATATGTCGCTTCCTGACCGCAAGCTCAACGAAATTGAAAAAATAATCCAGTCTGCTCTGAATGACATTTCAACAGTTAATTTTTCTGCAAAGGTGAGGGGAACCAGTGAAAAATTAGATTTTTTAATCACATCGAACCTTGATGAGATATTAATGAATAAAATCGGATCGATCGTCAATGAAAGATTTGAAAAAGCAAAGGCTGATATAAAGAGGCGGGTAGATTCAGAAATTAGTAAATACCGTGCCGATTTGAACAAGATAGTATCTGAAAAACAAAACCTTTTACAAAATGAATTAAACAAATATGAAAAACTTCTGGCAGTTGAAAAAAACCGCGCTGATGAGAAGAAGGAAGAAATAGAAGAGATTTACGAAAAAGAAAAATCAAAATTAGAAGATAAAATCAAAGACTTCTTTAAACCATAATGGTTTTAAAAATTTTAATCCCACAGCGTCCAGTTTATCCCAAACCTCATTCTTCTGTAAAAATCAGGATACCCGCTGATTATTTCATAGTTTTCCTGCAGGGCGTTATCCATTTCCAAAAAGACATGTGCACCCCGAAATGTGGCGACCAATCTCCAATTTAACATGACAAAACCCTCGGTCTCATCTTGTCCTGCATAATACCTGTCTAATCTAGGCTGATATTTAATTGCTTGATGTTTATCATACCAGGTGAGTGTACCGAACGCATCAAAAATCAACGCTCCATCAAGAAGCACCCAATTAAAGTGTGCCCTTCCCCATACACTGCTCGCTGGTGTCAAATTTAAATCAGCAAAGGTATATTGACCGGCCACAGTGAAATCAAACCACCAAACTCTGAAAAATCCTTCGAACCCGCTGAAAATGAAGTCTCTTGAACCCTGATTAAAAAATGTTGAGTCTTTCCAAACAATCTCGTTTTCAATACGATGATAACCGGCATCCAGTTTAACATGCCATTTGCTTTTTTGAATATAGTCGTAATGTCCGGCGAAGGTATAATATTTTTCAGGAATTAAATCCTTATTTCCATAAAGGGTGTCAAAATTAAAAAACTTTTCTGTAGCGTTCGGTAGTCGTTGCCCTCTTGTTGCATCAAATGAAAGTCTACTTTTTTCAGAAAAGATTATATCCGTTCCAATACCGGGTAGTAACTGAAGATCATGATTTTCAATATAACTCAATTGAAGCCCAGCCCTGAAATTCAGGAATTCAGTAAATGGAAGATTAATTTTCCCATAGGTATTCAAAATAGTGGTATTAACTCCCCTATTAAACGGATCTCCCCATATCTGAGGTAACAATGTACTGGCCCCAAGGAGAAGCTCGTATGCTCCGACGAGAAAGTTGTAATTTGCATCTAATCCAAATCGCTGACTCTTGGTTTCAAATGCAAAAGAGGATAACGGATCTCTAAAATTTTTTAAATAATATGAATAATAAAAAAGTAAATGAAAACGTTGCCCCAGGCTGTCATCAGGAAGCCAGGTAATATCGAGGTAGTAGTCATCTCTCTCTTCGTTGGTGGTAGCTAGAGGAAATTCCTGATCCGCGTCAAAAGAGGCGAGTCCTACTTCATTTCGATTGAGAAACATTTGACTGCGTATGTAGAGGTTAGGGGAATATTGCCATGTGATTTCAGCACGATAATTTTCTCCCTCAAAACCGGAGCCCTGAATTGCTCCGTCGAAAATAGTGCTTTTACCACCCAATTGAACAGCAAAGGTGCTTGAAAATGGAACCTCAAAGTGAATATCTACATCGCTGTAACCATAACTTCCCTGTTTATATAATATCTTGGTCCATGGTCTTTGCGTATGCACACTATGTGGCGTTATATGCAACCTGGTACCTGACCATAATCCATAATTTTGTAAACTACCGCTGGAATAATCCACCTCTGCGTATTGAATATAATTTAAAGGTATAAATTGCGTATTATAAACTCCATGTAAATAATCATTCGCCAGAGTTCCTCCAAAGAAGAGAGGTGTTTGATGGGGATAGGTGTTGATAAAAGAAATATAAGCGGGACGCCCGGCTTCAATTAAATCATAATCGAACCAGAGAGGCTGGGAGCGGAAGATATCGCTCATATCCATATAAATAATTTTTTTTTCATCCGCCAACCTGTGTATTTCATATCTGCTACTATCAGTCTTTAAGGATAAGGTATTCTGAATATCATACCAGTATAGATTAGATTCAACCGGAATTAACTCGGTTGTATCCTCTTCTGCTGATGTCTCCTCGCTTTCATCATCCGTCTGTTGGATTCGATCATCTGAGAATGGATCCTGAGCATGAACCAGATGTGAAATAGAAATCATAAGTATGAGAGCCGCAAATAATTTTTTGATCAAAAAATATTCCTCTATGCCAGGTCAGAAATAGTTATAAAATTAACCTTTTTGCTTTAGATTCTAAAATTATATATACAATGTTACAATGAATATGAATTTTAAACAAGGGCATTGAATTGTTGTCAATAAAATATGAGGAATATTATGAATCCTCTACGAGGATTATATTGTGGGGAATATGTATTACTAAAATATCAAAACCTCTACGAGAATTTATTGTTACATAATACTCGCAGAGGATTCAGTATTGTAGAAAACGCTAAAAAAGCATAAGCATCCTCGAAGAGAATGAATTAGAGTTAAAACAGTTTTATTGGGTGCCGCCTCCGGTAGCACCTGTTTCAGCTACGGCTTCTTCCGTTGAGCGTTTACCATTCGATAAGTAAAGGGCTGTGATTTTGGAAAAATAATTCCTCAAATTATCAAACATCACATAAGCCCACGGAACTGCAATCAGTGAAAGAATCGTAGAGGTTAAAAGTCCGCCAATGATTGTCCGCCCCATGGGTGCGTAGGGTATCCCGATCATCTGTGCATTTCCCACCGCCATCGGCAATAAGCCTCCAATCGTTGTAAAAGCCGTCATCAAAATCGGACGAAATCTTTTACGTCCGGCTTCCATGATCGCTTCAAATCGAGTATAACCTTGCTTACGTAATCTATTCACCAGATCGATCAAAACGATCGCGTTGTTTACCACAATACCGATGAGAATAATAAATCCTATTCGACTCATCAAATCAATTGGTGTCGAGGTGAGATACAATAGCCAAAAAGCACCAAAAAATGAAAAAGGTATGGCAACAATGACAGAAAGCGGTAAAACAAAGGATTCAAAAAGAAAGCCCATCAGTAAAAAGACAAAGGTGATGGCCAGAACGATTGCAAAGATCTGACTTGTATTACTTTCCTGCAAATCCTGGAAACGACGTCCTTTACTCCATGTATAGCCATAAGGCATTTCGAATCCTTCCATCACCTGGTCTACTTTAGCAAATACTGCTCCCATGTTCTCTTTGGAAAGATTTGCTTTGACACCGAGATACGTTTTCCCATTTTCCCTACTTATATTGCCAAATCCTTTTTTAACAGAAAAATCTGCGACTGCATCCAGAGGAATTTCCCGGCCATTTTCGCTAAAGAAGGTAAGATTCTTCAATTGAAGCAGGTTTTGCCTGTCTTCCTCCTGCAGTTGAATCCTGACATTAATTTCTTTCTCCTCGGTTTGATATTTTGGTAAAGGAATGCCTCGCAGGGCGTACTGAACAGTGCCTGATATAACCTGCGGTGAAATACTGTATTTTTTTGCCTGTTCCCGTCTGATATGCAGGTGAATTTCATCACCCCCTTCTTCCCTATCCGTCTCCAGGCTGACGATTTCATCAATCGTTCTCAATCTCCTTTCCACTTCCTTCGATAGCGCGGCGAGCTTTTCTGTATCATCTCCATAGAGGGCGATCTCCATAGAAGATTCATCTCCTCCTTCGCGCGACCAGCGTGTACGGATATCTACACCGGGAAACTTAGGTAAACGTTTTTTCAAATCTTCCAATACTTCGCCATATTCCATTACCCCACCGGTTCTAAGCCCGAGGGATTTTGTCACATTAGCATAAAAGGCCTCATACCATTGCTTTTTTTCCGGGGGATGAAGAAAAATCTGCATTTGTCCCCAGTTATGGCTGAATCGGCTACTGATCGTTCGCAGATTATACTCATCACTCTTTGCTCTTACAGTGTCTTCAACGACCGCAAATATTTTCTCTACATCATCTATATTCAAATTCTCAGGTAGACGAAACCACAATCGCAAATCATTGATATTGCCTTGCATCCGGTCCGTAGATGTATTTTGCCCAGAAGCATAAAACATCGACATAAAGATTAAAATCAGGATAATTGATGTTTCAACTTTATGCAAGAGAGTCCATCGAAGTACCTTTTGATAGAAAAATGTTGCTTTTCGCACAGCGAACGGTTCCTGGACTTTTCTCTTACTGACAACTTTTGTAGCAGCAAGTGGGATGAAAATCATAGCAACAGTTAATGAACCAAGCAGAGAAATAATGACCGGTAATCCTATCCTCAACATATAAAATCTGAAACCAACATCATCATTCATCAGGATAAGCGGGAGAAATACGACCACAGTTGTCAATGTGGCCATCGTTACTGCTAAAGCAACCTCGCTGGCACCCCACAAGGCAGCACTTTTATTATCAAGTCTCTCAGATCTTTTTGTGTAAATATTTTCTAAAACGACGATGGAATTATCAACAACCATACCGACTGAAACCATCAGTCCCATCATCGTTAAAAGATTCAGCGTCCAGCCGATAAAATACATGACAGTCAGTGATATGACGATCGAGAGAGGGATACCCAGACTTAAGATCATCGTCATCCGAAAACGGCGTAAAAAGAAATACAAGACAGCAAAGGCAAAAACGCCTCCCCATAAAGCGGCATCCTGCAAATTCTCAATCGATTCTTTGATAAAGGTGCCCTGATTAAATAATACTTCAATCTTTAATCCGGCAAGTGCAGGATCTTGTTTAATTTTTTCCTCAAGAACCTTCACCACCTCATCCGTAAGAGCAACCGTATTGGCCATAGATTCTTTTCTGACACCCAGACTCATCGACTTTTTTCCATCCACAAGGTAACGCCATCGCCGTTCCGGCACATCATACTTTACCTCTGCTACATCCTTAAGAAGGAGATTTGTTCCGCGGATCGGTAAGTTTTGTATTTCCTCCAAACTGGCGAATTTACCAAGTGAACGTACAAATATTTTCTGATTACCCTCTGTGACAAAACCTGAAGAGAGGGCAAAATTATCGTTTCTCAATTTCTGAATGATTTCATACAGATTCAGTTTATACGAGCGCACCTTGTCCTGATTAATCATGATCAGAATTTCTTTTTCCTCTGCTCCATGTATTTCAACATTCGCGACACCATCGATTCTTTCCAGTGGTTTTTTTACATGTTGTTCCACCATATAATATGGATCGTCATAGGTCTCTTCCTGCACTAAAATAATCCACATAATTGCCTGATCATCCGAGCTCCATTTTCGAATATAAATTCGCTCAATATCTTCAGGCAACTCTGCTTTGACTCGATCCATCCGATCCCTGAGCATAGAATATGCCACATCCATATCCGTCTCCTGGTCAAAACGGATCGATGTCCAGCATCCATTGCTGCTACTGTTGGTATTTACATTATCAACCCCACTTATCGTGCGGATTTGTTCCTCTATCGGCTTTGCGACCTGCTCTTCCACTTCTTGTGGATTTGAGTTTGGATAGGGAACCCATACGCCCAACCAGGGTGGTGAAAAACCCTGGGGCATCAATTCAACAGCGATTTGTGTATAGGCAATGTACCCTACGACCAACAGCGCCAGTAGACTCATTAAGACAGTCACCGGACGGTTTATTGAAAAGTTGGGGAGTAATCTCGGTTTTTCTTCGGTCATTTATCTCTCTCTTTCATTATCGTCAAAGGTGAAACGTGAAAGGTGAAATGGAAGAAAATTCAAATCACTTGATCGTACTCTTCATTAGTTTAGACAACATAGCAAATATTCGATTAATATCAATATCCAATTCACCTAGATCTATTCTTTTAACTAAATTTAACCTGATTGATATTTCTAATTGTGTATCAATTTCGACGATAGATGATCTGGCCATTTCAAAAAACCGGATTCTCTCGGCTTTTGATTTTCTGGCGGAACCTTCTGCTATATTTGAAGAAACTGATACTGCTGCACGACGAAGTTGACTAGTCAATCCATATAGTTCTGAGTTCGGAAACTTCTCCGTCAGATTATATAATTTGGTTGTAAATGCGACACTTAGCTGCCAAACATCTAGTTCCTTATGATTCAATTTCAACATCTGCTACATCCTGTTTTCATTTCATCATTGGTGACTCACAAAGTTTTAATCACTTTTCACGTTTCACGATTGACATTTCACGTAAGTCAGCCTATCCTTTTCTGTCTAGTACACTATAAACCGTCGGTATAACCACCAACGTAAGTATCGTTGAAGTCAAAAGCCCGATAATAACTGTAATTGCCATTGGCTGGCGTATTTCTGCACCATCGCCCATGCCAATCGCCATGGGCAGCAATCCCAATGCTGTGGTTGATGTTGTCATGATAATCGGCCTTAGACGAACCCTTCCCGCCGTTAAAATCGCTTCTATCTTTTCCATACCACGCGCTTTTAGCTGATTAATATAATCAACCAGGACAATCGCATTATTGACAACGATACCGGCAAGCATAATGCCCCCCAGAAATACAACAACACTGGCGGGAATATTAAAGAGATATAAAAATATGAAAACGCCAATTAATGCCAGAGGAATGGTAAATATAATGATAAACGGATGTAAAAAAGACTCAAATTGAGATGCCATAACAATGTAGACAAGAAAAATAGCTAAGGCTAAGGCTAACATCAGACTGTTTAAGGACGTTTCCATCTCTTTGTTCTGTCCCGCTAGATCAAACGTGAAATCATCCGGCATTTTTATATTACTTAAAATATTGAAGATGTCTTCACTAACACTTCCTAAATCGCGTCCACTAATATTCGCGGTAATAACAGCCGTTCTCTGCTGGTCTATTCTACGAATTTCTGATGGTCCTTCGTTTACTCTTATGTCCGCTACTGCTTCTAATGGAAGTGGAATTGGTGAACCTGGATTAATGACCAGTCTGCGTAGATTTTCGATAGTTTCCTTATCACGATCTCTCACCCTAACCAAAATATCAATTCTTCTGTCTTCCTCTTTAAACTCAGTGGCCACATCCCCCCTAACTTTGTTACGAACAATCGAAGCAACATTCTGAATATTTAATCCATATCGTGATAGAAGTTGGCGGTTGTAAATAATTTGTACTTCCGGATTTCCACGTTGGATATTTGCTTTTACATCGAACAGACCGGAGATCTTTTCCATTTCTGTCTCAACTTCTGAGGCAATTCGCTGTAGGTTCATAATACTAAATCCCCTGATCTCCACCTCGACCGGCGTCTTAAAACTAAACAGCGTCGGCCTTGAAATTTTTGACTGAACACCCGAGAAATTGCTCATATG